>Ga0209986_10002111_pt1 | contig 18458 bp, 28 predicted proteins | sample BlataG_FD_183168 | JGI IMG/M metagenome (GOLD analysis project Ga0209986, IMG submission 183168) | Deep subsurface microbial communities from Black Sea to uncover new lineages of life (NeLLi) - Black_00105 metaG (SPAdes) (version 2) | ecosystem: Environmental > Aquatic > Marine > Oceanic >... | reverse complement strand
GAGACAGTGAAACCAGAGGAGAAGAAATCATGAAGTACCGGAGGAAACCAGTTGTCGTTGATGCTTTCCAGATGACAGAGAGAAATCGTTGGAATAGAAAGACATGGCCGCAATGGCTGAAGGAAGCGTGGCAAATGGATCATAGGAAAATAGGAGCATTTTGGTGTCTCAATAATGCATATGACTTTTTTATTCGCACTCTAAAAGGTGCTGAAAGAATTACTTATAATGATTGGATTACTTGTGGCACAAAGAGTGAATTGAATTTATGCAAGCCAGACATCTTCGAGGAGATTTACGAGGTGGTAGAGGAACAACCAATGAGTGATGAATTCTCAGCACGTCCACCTGCCCCCTATCCTGCACAAGTAAGGATCAGCGATGCTGTAGATCATAAGTTTCAACCGGATCAAGAAGTATGGTGGTTGAATACAACACTATGGCAAATAGAATTAGTGCTTATTAGATGTTATAATCATCTTTCATATGGGGATTGGGAGATTGAACCGGTTGATAAAAACATACAGGTTGTGCCTGAAGACGAACTTTTTCTTAATAGAGCAGATGCCTATGAGGAAGGTGCTGCTCGATTGGGTGATGAAATAAAATCATTTTCAATGAAGTTGGATGAATCGCTAATGATACAGAGAAAATTCATTGAAAAAGCTAGGAGCGAATTGTTAGTAGTACCCGTAACAACTGCACCTGAAAATGAGCTTTTTCGCAGCAAACTGGGTGCTTGTAAAGAAGGTCGTACTCAATTGACCAGAAAAATAGATATACACAAGACAAATTTGAACGGATTAGAGAAGGCATAGGTAAATTTACTGAAGCTTGAAAGTAATGTTAAATGATGGTAGGACAAAAACATACTTATGTTTGTTTTCACTGTAGAGCTTCTGCGCGTTGTGAGTGGTTGGCATCGAATCCATTATGTCAGCATTATAATAGACAAATGACACAGCTTCATAATGGTATAAGAATCCCACGAAGAAAAGATGCAAAGGGGTGGGATCGATTGTGGCTTAGTCTCATTGAACGGCAGCGAAAAGAGCGGGTGCGATGGTACTATGGTTCGGATTCCTTCAAGAGGTGGAAAGTTGAAAAGTTACGTGGCCGTCCAATATGATAGTCTCACAATCTGAAATTGACAATATGATTCAAGAGTTGGTACGTCAAATACAAGCTGATGAGCGTCGTTTCTTGCGGGTTGTTGGAATCGCAAACGGTGGGCTTCCAGTAAGCAAACCTTTAGCTGTTGCGCTAGATTTGCCGCATGAAAGTGTTCGCATTAGTCATTATGATGGCCAAATTCTCCGACCTGTTCCTATCATTGAAGGCCGTCTTTCACAATCAACAGACAATCTTGTTGTTGATGATTTGATCGACGAAGGTTGGACATATAATACATTTGATAAACACTATGGACTTGAAGGTAATGCTGTAGCAGTTCTCTTCTGGAATCCCATCAGTCCTAAACCTGATTTTTATGTAGAAAAGAAACCTGCAGCTTGGATAGTTTTTCCGTGGGAGGGGAATTATGAAAAAAATTCTATTGACGCAGAATAAGTTTGCATTTGTTGATGACTGTGACTATAATTATTTAATGTGGTGGTCTTGGTGTTTTATACAAGATGGTTATGCTATTCGTACTGATCGCACAAATAGTAAACAACAAACAATAAGAATGCATCGTGTAATTCTTGAACGAGTGGGTTTCAAGAATTTTGCAAAATCAGACCATAAAAATAAAAATAAATTAGATAATCGTAGATGCAATCTTCGACCAGCAACATATAATCAAAATGGTTATAATCAAAATAAACATAAAAATAATACTTCTGGTTATACTGGTGTTTGTTGGCATAAACGAGATAAGAAATGGCAAGTTATTATACGCCGTATAGATGGAAAACAAATTCACCTTGGATATTATGGTGATTCAGAAAAAGCAGCGAGAGTTTATAATGAAGCTGCTAAAAAATATCGTGGTGAATTTGCAGTTTTGAATGAGGTTTAACATGCAGATAGAAACTGAAATTTATTTAGATTTTGATGATGTGTTCCTTCGTCCGAAGAGATCAAGAGCACCCAGTCGAAAAGCTGTTGAATTGATTCGTACATTTGAATGCTTACATGGTGGTATGTTTACTTGCTTGCCAATTGTTGCTTCCAATATGTTTGCCACTGGCACATTCAAAATGGCTGAAGCTTTTACCAAAGAAAAAGCACTTGTTTGTTTGCATAAATTCTATGATATGACTTCACTCATGGAATTTTGGACAGGTGAACGGCCAAACGTATTCTATACACTAGGAATCAAAAAAGGTGACTTTAAAAAATTGATGAAATTCACTCAGAATTGGACACCTCACCCTTTACCTATGATTTGTTTGGATGCTGCCAATGCTTATACAATGTATTTTGTTAAACGATTACAACAGCTTCGAGCAATGTATCCAAATGCCATTATCATGGCGGGTAATGTTGCAACGCCTGAAATGGTTCAAGAGCTTTTACTAATGGGTGCTGATATTGTTAAAATTGGTATTGGTCCTGGTTCTGTTTGCACTACGAGAATTGAAACTGGTGTAGGAATTCCACAATTAACAAGTATAATAAAATGTGCTGATGTGGCTCATGGATTGGGTGGATTGGTTTGCTCGGATGGTGGTTGTAAGACACCTGGTGATGTTGCTAAAGCTTTTGCTGCTGGTGCCGATCTTATTATGCTAGGAGGTATGTTGGCAGGGTGTAACGAATGTGATGGAAAATGGAATGATAACGGATTTGAATTTTATGGAATGGCAAGTGAGAAAGCACAGTTAAAATTCTATGGTGGAGTGCCAGATTACTGTACTGCTGAAGGCAAGTGTATTATTGTTCCTAAGAAAGGCCCTGTTGAGAATGTTTTGAAACGAATCACAGGTGGTTTAAGATCAGCTTGTGCTTATACTGGAACTGAGCGGTTAAAGGATTTAACAAAGTGTGCTACTTTTGTAAGAGTTAATAGAATTCACTCTTGACAAATGCTAGATGCGCAGTTATACTTAAATAGGAGTAAAAAATGAAACGACTTTTTCTGATTTTGACTTTGTTACTTTTTGCCAGTACGGCAAATAGTCAGATTACTGTAACTGAAGGACCAGTTGCACGGCCACTACCTCAAGCTATTCAGAGTATGAATGATGAGAAATATGCTGCTTGGGCTATTTGGCATAATCTTGTTACCACTCGTAATACAGGTAAATACACCGCTTCTAAATGGCTTTATGGTACGACGATTGATATCTACAATCGTAGTAACGGGCGAATGAATACTAATAGCAGCTTGCATCGCCGTAGTCATTCTTCTGTTAATAGCAATCACAATAGTTTCGTACATAGGCGAAGTTATCAGTATCGCTATTACAATTCTGATTATACCGGTTCTGGCAGTATTACTATTTATAATCCTTTTGCACGGCATGAAGGCAATCTCGGCTATCCTGATTATGAAAACATCTACCTGCCTACACCAAAAGGGCCACAATCCATGGCTGATTTGATACTGTCACCACCTAAGAAAATCGGCAAAACTGATGGCATCACTTCAGATGATGCTGTCAAATTGATTGAAAAATATGGAAGTAGTTGGTACGATCATGTTGAGGAGATTGGACTGTGACACACATTTTCGTTTATGGCACACTCAAGCGCAGGGAACACAATCACTCTCTTCTTGACGGCTGTAAGTTTGTTGGACTGGGCACAGCTATGTGCTTTGTTTTGGTGAATTTGGGCGGTTGTCCTGGTTTGGTTCCTGGTAGAGCAGATGGTAGTAATAATTTCACAGCATATGGTGAAATTTACTCCGTATCTGAAGACAAGTTGCCATATCTACTAAAAACACTTGATCGCTTAGAGCATAACGGGACTATGTATATTCGAGTAAAGATTCCTGTATTGTGTGTGCGTACAGGGAGGACGATAGAATGTGTTACTTATTTGTTTTTGCCACATTTCAATCCATCTCAGCTTGTAACTGGCGGTAACTGGCAGCAAGCATAGGAGAGACTGATATGACGGTCGGTGAATTACGTAAATTACTGGAGCCCTGCCCTGACGACATGGAAGTTGCAAGAGAATCAATAGATTTTGAATGTGATTTTGAACTCGCAAACAGTGAAGACATTTGTATCAAACGTGTTGTTCCATTTGTAAGGGACGATGTTATGATTGGATGGCTGTATCCAGAAAACGTAAGCGGGCGGGCACATGATTCGACTTCTGAATGCGAGATTGTGGTTATAGGGTACTAAGGCGGATCATAGTTCAAGCAACACATGGAAGCAATCAGGAGGCGAAGGGTATTAGTGAGGTGGTAAACTCATCAAATGCTCAGTCAATGCAACACCAGTTGCTTCCGTTGCTTGATCCGCTAAACATACTTTAATAGAAGGGTAAAAATGGCTAAGAAAAAAGCATTCTAGGTAATTAATGCTTCTTATCTGGGATTTGATTCAGACTATGACCGAAAGTTAGAAAAAATTGTTGGCCGTATGTCTGCGGGATCGGGATTTGGTTTAGGCGGACGAGATATTGATTGGGATTTTTATCAGGGACCGGCTGCTTTAACAAGAGCAAAATTACTTAAACGGAAAGAAAGGCGGCGTCTTATTTCTCTCTCGCTTCAGAAGATGGATTATGAGAACTGGGATGTTCTTGATGAAATAATTTTAATTTGAATAAGGGGAAACATAGTGACTGAATTGATTAACAAATACGGTGATGTGGCAAATACAATGACTCGTAATTGTATTCAAGCTGTGAGACTGACTATTTATCGACGTTTAAGTTGCCTTGCTGATTCTGGAGCTTCGCCCGCGGAACTAAAAGCTGTCGCACAAAACATTTGTGAAGCCATAAATGAAGCGGCTGATGAAGTAATCTCAGACTTGGATATTCAGATTGAAATTATGGCATCGGAAGCAAAGAATACGAAGGGTGCTAATGAAACATGATAAGGTGACTACAGTAGCGCAATGGATGGTTAACTAAATATAAAGCCCAGCTTATCTCAGATGGGCTTATTCTTTGCGCCTCTAACTGCTGAAGTGCTTTTGCCAGCACACGTTACAATTCGCTTTTGCCAGCACACGTTACAATTCGCTTTTGCCAGCACACGTTACAATTCGCTTTTGCCAGCACACGTTACAATTCGCTTTTGCCAGCACACGTTAGACTATACAATAGTTAGCGGAAAGTCCGAACACCTTTACTCGTTAGATTCAAACCCCCGCCCCTCCCTTGATACTTGATGCAATCTATAGAATCATTTGATCCATTTTTCCTGTCTGCCAGAGTTGGGACGATTTTTACAAAACCGAGGTTTGAACTATTCAAACCATTTATTTTGACAGTATTATTTGTATAAATTATATCTTAGGGATGTATTGTACCCCTAATATCAAATAATAGAAAGTAAACAAATACACCAGAACGAATGATTAACCAGGTGTGCAAGGCGCAAGCCCCAACCGGGCGGGTTTAGATGACAACCCTAAGTAGTAGAACGGCTTCGTCCTGATGAGGCACTCATAATAACAGAGTGAGGCATCCTACCAGGCCGTTTCAACTCCATTTAAGTGTACCCGCGCAAACGCTACTCGTCAAGCGTAAACCTATACTAGGTAAGCATTTACGACAAATTTTAGATTAAATCATTTATACTAATTATCGGGGTCCAAACTGGGCATCAATTCTCTATAGGCGTCATACTAGGAATGTCGCTGAGAATAGTCCTGTCATCGTTCAGAATAGCCATTTGCAGTTTATTCATAGTACCCCCTTATCAATGCCCACCTTCTCTCAGTAAGTCACACAGAGCCTCTAGGCCCTTTTTTTAATTATGAGAATATTATAAATTATCGGGGTCCCAGCAGTTGTCGAGAAGAAACCCCCCAATTAGGTTATATCCTTAATTGGGAGGTTCCGGTGGTCTCAATCCATTATGGCTTCTGCATGTAGCCATTGTTGGGGCCGGCTACTGCCCACCAGTTTCCTACATCCGCCATTCAGCCTTGCGGCTATGGGAAAGATCACTGTTATAATTAGACTTTTCCATTCCACAAACATAATACATTTATTAGTAATCCCTGTGATAACTATTATATACTCCACGCCACACACGATTTGCTTCGCCCGCTTCGCCCGCTTCGCCCGCTTCGCCCGCTTCGCCCGCTTCGCCCACTTCGCCCGCTTCGCCCGCTTCGCCCACTCTGCTCGCTTCCCCCGCTTCATCAAGATCGCCACAGCCCAGCATCCTATTTTCATTTTGAAAACGTGGAAATGCTTCAAGTACGCTTTGTTCCATGATCCGACGTGCAGGAAACTGGACAGATTGTTCACAAGTTGAACGGTCTTGATTCGGCGCTCGGGTATAATTTAATGGGCAAATAGCATACTCGCCATTAAAGGTCTTTCTTCAACATCCTCATTGTAGTCTCTTGTCTCCCATGGAGAATTACTGTCATTATCAACAGGGGTATCATCGCCCCATAAAACAGCAAGCTCATTGCCGTGGCGACTTGCCTTCCTACGCCAATAATCAAGCAATTTAGAATCGCCAATAATCTTGATAAGGCCCTTCCAGTTGTTTCGAGTAACACAACCGAAGCATTTATCAAGTTCATCAAATGTCATATCTTTGACGGCGTCGATAAAGCGAAGCTGAAGAATAATCCAGTTACAAACCTCCCTTGCAGAAAGGGTTCCAGGATACAAACGAATCTCAATACTCCCATGACACAAATAAGATCGCCAATTGACAAATTCAAAGCGATCGCGCGACTCGGCAAAATCCTCAAAATGTTCAGTAGATCGAATATCCTCACAACTGTATTGAGGCGAACCACACATCGAATTGTCAGAACGGCCCCGACTTACAAACTTTTTCCACATAGGATAAGTTTTACGATAAGCATAAGCCACCTGCAAGCATTGATCGCTAGTAAGATCACGAGCATCACCATGAACATGAAGCCCACAACTGCTGTTCACGGTCCAACGTCTTTGTTCCGCAAGGTCGCACATAGCATGAACTTCCGTAAGACCTTCATCACCCTGAAGAATCGGAGAAACAAACTCACGGCCGAGAGTGGAACATTCATAAACACAGCCCCAAATTGTTTTACCGTGTAAATTGTGATAATTATCACAACTATCAGTTTCTAATTCGACGCCAAAACATCGCTTAGAACCGATACGTTTGAAAGAAGTGGCCTCACCATTCCAAGGGCGAGCCTTCCATATATCAGCATGACCCATACAGTTTTCACAATGGGGATCACCGTCCCAGTTATGCATATCTGCATACGGGAAAGAATTACTACAAACTGGGCAATAAAAATAATGCTGAGAAAAACACTGCTTACAATATCGGTTATCATCAGGAGAAAGGTATAACCCGCCATGACGATAAGCATCCCCACACCCCTCACAAGTAAACCAATTAGTATCCCAGCATGGCTGGCAGTATTCAGCCTCAGAATTTTCAGGATCGGTACAAATAGTACCGCTGTCGCGCCGTGTATGTCGCCCACAACCGACGCAACGAGAAAATGTGCGCTGATCGCACGTAAGGCACCGATCTAAATTATCGGGGCTACAGGCTAAGTTATCACATTCGCCCCAATCATCAAACCGGAGCGCACAGCCACATTCCACACAGAGGGTATGAAGATCACAAAAGCACGGATTGCACATTAACCCGTCTTTAGTAGTAATCATGTCATTCGTAGGAAGGGTGCGTTGACAACCGCCAGCACAACGAGTCATTTCCGTCATTGTTTGAACATTCGGCATAATCCCCCCAAATAAGCCCCGCTGTGCATCTGGCATAGGTTATCTCATTGATAAATGGCGCGGGGTGGCGCGCACTACAGTGGCGCTGCGCCACTTTTGACCGTGTTTACCCGTCGCTTTTTTGATATACTCTGTAGGGGACATTACGCCGTGCGCCTTCTTCCCGATCTGCGGCTACTAGAAATACTGGCAATGTTGCCGGTGAAAGCCATGTTGCCCTCGCTCCGTGTTGACCGCAACATGGGCAAATCCAACCATCCACCAGGTATCTTACTGGCGCATCACAATGCCAACAAAGATGCGTTTCCTCTTTATCCCATGAACCAGTCTGTGGCTCACTCTGTGGCTCACTCTGTGGCTCACTCTGTGGCTCACTCTGTGGCTTAACTTTTTCAATGGTAACGCGATACTGTTCACCCCATTCCAAAAAATCTTCCAATCCTTCAAAATCGGGATTGCGTTCATCATCCATGATAACGTCCCATTTATCCATAACCGTATATTTTTCAAAAGTGGAAGGATCATCATGTAGCGTAACAGTGCGCTCAAACCGTTCATAACTGCAAATAGACATTATGCTTCTCCCCCTAACGGCCTAAAGGGCGCTTAGCCGTTAAAAACATCGCCGGTGTGCTTGTCCTTGATTCACCGCTCTTTGTTCGCTCCTGGCCGCAAACCATACAGCGGTGTAAAAACTTAAAGCCCTGCCGTGTCTCTGTCTGGTTGTGAACCCTCATACCGTACCCGTATTTTTTATTCTGATACTGGGCACCCAGACCTTCATTATCCCTACAACGAAAACAGAAAAGAATCATTTTAACCCTCCCCTTGCTGTGACACAATAATTGCTGTTAGAACTTGTCCCTGATACCACGATGAATGAGATAGTCGTTCTCACTACCGTCGCTGTAATACTCAAAATAAGCACCAAAGTAATCAGAAACCTTACAACGTGCTTCATCCAGTGTCACTTGTATAACTCCTCTGACCGATTGATTCCTAGCGGGGGATAGGGGCGGTCAACTCCCTATCCCCCGTACCTACATGCGCTGCCTTTATCCGGCATAACGCTCATTAAACTCATCGTTACTCAAAGAATGAATGCCGCCGGTGTTAGCATCCAATTCAACCCCCCTCTCACTCTTTTCGTCAGGATGCTCCGCACAGTAAACGCTCCACGCATCTTGCCACTCACTGTCATAATCCTTTGTCTCGGCATCAGCACACCTGCCGTCCGTAGTTTGACTTCCGCCCCCCTTCTCTTTTTCAGCCCACCAGCGGTGGGCGTCATTTCCATATTGACTTTGGTACCCGTAGTTGTGTACCCGCCTCCCGGTGCTGCAACTTATGTAACTCCTACCGAGATTGGTACTCCAATAATCGGTCGCTTTACTAATAAACGGTTTAACCGTAGAATCCTTTACTTGGGAATTTGCGAGTGCACCGTTAGAACTGATACATATAACTTGACCCTCTACAAAAGGTGTAGAGTCACCACCAGTACAACTGTCAAGATGCGACCAATGAGAAGAGTAGTAAAGAACATCATCGATGATTTCGTATGCAAGCTCCCCACTGTGACAAAGCAGATAGAAGTTACTCCCATCAAACCAGGATACTCCAAAATAACCGCTAACATCCTGCAACCCCTTTTGATAGTTGCCGTGCGCTTTGTTAAGTTTCCAGAATAGAAACTCGCTGTCAACATTGAACTTATTGGGCGCATCAACTACCCCATTATGGGAGCCGATAATCCGCCCATATCGGAACGGGTGGGCATTGCGACGGTTTACACACCCGCGGGTTGCAAACCGAGTATGCCCGGCAATGAACCACGAATGCTCTTGTGACGCCTTCAACCACTTCTTGACACTCTTAGCATACAAAGCTTCGGCGGGGTCACAAGCCCGTTTTGTCATTTTACCAGTAGAGTCAAAGAAACCAACTGAATCCGTACCCCGCTCACGGTTAGCCCATGTGAGCGCGCGGATGATATTCACATTCCACTTTTTACCGGGTTCTAGGACGACCGCGCCATAAATTCCACACATCTGTTTTCACTCTCTCAATATGGCTATTCGATTTAACCATTACCAGCGTTGTGCCGGCGACAGGTCTGAAGAGGAGTGCCATATCAAGTTGCTCCTCAACGCTATTTGAAGTATAACACATCAGAATCAAAAGTCAAATCGCTAATCGATTTTTCTTTCAAATCTCATAGTCCTTACCTTCATTCCAATGTGCAATAACCTCATTATCCTTAATGAGGAGAATTTGGGACGGCCAGCCACCGCCGCTTTTTTCCCGTAATTGTGCATAAACTGTGTAAGGATCACGGCTATAAACTTCCATAGACCATATATAACCGTTCTCATCAAAACCAATTGCAAGCTTTGGCTCATTCATTTCAATCTCCCTAGTCGCTAAGAACCCTACACCTAAGAGTGGTCTGTAGCTGATCGATCTGATTTTTCAAATCGCCCACTTTGAACGCCCTGATCGGCTTTTTCAGCGTGCAGCCGTAAAACTGTAGGATGGTATCGCTCATCAAATCCCACCCAGACCAATCAAACAAGTCGCGTTCCGTTTTCTCCCCCTCATGTAACCCCACCCAGAGTCGAACTGGGGTCTCCGGGTTGAAGGCCCGGTGATCTAACTACTAATCTACGGGGTCGATTGCCTTTTTGACTGCTCACAGTGAACAAATCATTCTACCTAAACTATACCATATCAAAACCAAAAGTCAAATCATTTAGCTTTTGGATTGTTTATTTTTGACATTGTGTGTAGTATATTTAGGGCAAGGTGGAGCATCAAAGGAACCATGCTTCGCAATAATAGCTGCCGTCACCCTTCGCTCTGCGGCTAGTAGCTCAGTATAACGGCGCCTGATTTCAGTAGGAGTATTCATTTATTCGCCTCCTCCCTTATAAAGTTCAAAAGCTTTATCAGCCAACCAATCGGCTAATGCCTCTAATCGATCTTCGGCATAATCCTCTATACGCAATAAATTGGCTCCGTCATTGTTCAAACGTGTTACAATACGTTCAACAACCATATTATGTAATCGTGTCATAGTCTCTCCAATCATCAATAATAGTTGTATAACATCGGTAGTTCCCACAATTGGGAGCTATGTAAGGGGTGCCCAAAACGATTTGCCCTATTTACCATCCAATCCGCCAATCTCTTATTATTGAAAATACCATTAAGAGTGGGGAAAATATGACTAGGGTGTTTATCAAAAAGTTGGTCAAGATCATCAAAATGAAGCTTTCTGACATGATCTATAAAACAACAATGAATAGTAATCCAAGAGCAAATGTCATTAGGATCAAGACAGCCTTCAAGTAAACGATTCTCAAAGGTTGTATGAGCACGATAAGCCCTTATGTTGATATAATCACATCGATCATGATTATTGCACCATGAAAAAAATGATGGTACACCGTTTCTTACTGCCTCACGAATATCGTGCCAAGTATAACCTAGCTCATGACTGTAAGCACTCTCACGACGATAAGATGGCACGAAACACGCCCAAAAACTAGAAGTACGGGCATAAGCGTAAGCAATACGAAACAAACTTTCATTGTCTTCATCACGCATGTCATAATGCGTATGACAACCGCATTCCCGATTAGTACGCCAATTTTCACTATTGGCAAATTCCAAGAAATTTTCAATATACTCCAATCCCTCATCACCATAAAGAATAGGAGAATCGAATTCCAAGCCTGAAATAGAACCATCACTCTTGCTACCAAATCTCGTTTTACCATACAGGTCAGTATGATTCGGGCAACGGGATGTTTCAATCTCCACTCCAAATTTGCGCTTTGATCCGATGCGCTTATAAGTGGCAATAGAAATATCAAAGCCCTTTGACTGCCAGTAATAAATCCCCCTACCTTGTTGTGCATCTCGCTCATGTCGCCAACAATGGTAGCATTGCTGACAGAGGACGCTATTCAGATTTTGCGCACCCCCATTTCTGGGATTTATGTAACAGTCACCACCTAAATGGTAGGAGCACTGACGGGGGTAACGTAGACCATGCCATAAAAACGCCCCACAATCCGCGCAGATACTATAGTACGAGTCGAAACAATCCATACAGACTGAATCAAGACATGACATTGCTTGACGCGATTTAGTATCACCGCACATCAAACACGTAATTCGCTGTGACATTGCATTCATAGTCATGCGTTCTCAATAGCGTTGGTATCGTCGCCGTGTTGCCGGTGTCCAACTAGCAGAATTGGGTCCCCGTAATGGTTGGTTATATTGACGTGATGTGCCCGCCATCCAGTCTGCTAATTCCCCATTACCGTTACCAACAAGAAGGGCGAAAATATGTCGCGGATGTTTGTCAAAAAGTTGATCCAGATCGTCAAAATGATACCCTTTGACATAATCCATAAAACGACAATTAAGAGTAATCCAGGTACAAATGTCATTAGGATTAAGATTGCCTTCAAGCAGACGGTTCTCGAAAGTTCCGTGATCGTTATAAGCCCTAGTATTGATGTAATCATACCGATCATTTTGGTAACACCATTCAGAAAAATTATAGTTACCCTCTCTCTGACACCGTCTCCATGCTGAACGAATATCACGGCACGTATAACTCGAGACATGACAATAACGATTCCCACGGCGGTAACGCGGTACGAAACAGGCCCAGAAGCAAGTAGTCAAAGCATAGGCATAAGCAATACGAAACAAGCTTTCCTCATTCTCGTCACGCATATCATAATGCGTATGGCAGCCGCAATCTTCATCAACATCCCAGTCATGATCTGTGGCAAATTCCATAAAATACTCAATGTACTCCAATCCTTCATCACCATAAAGAATAGGAGAATCGAATTCCAAGCCTGAGATAGAACAATCACCTTTGCAACCAAATTTCGTTTTACCGTACAGGTCAGTATGATCCGGGCAACGGGATGTTTCAATCTCCACTCCAAATTTACGCTTTGATCTGATGCGCTTATAAGTGGCAATAGAAACATCAAAGACCTTTGGTTGCCAACAATCAACACTCCTTCTTGCTGCTACCTCAGACTGCTCATAGTAGCATTGAGAACAAAGAACATTGTCCGCATTTTCTCCATGCCGGACTCTGGGGTCCACGTAACAATCGCCGCCCAGATGACAATTACGACCAACACAACGATGTGTCCCACGTTGTAAAAGTCTTCCGCAGTATGCGCAGATTGCACAATCTCGATTGAAACAATCCATACAAATTGCGTCGAAACATGACATTTCCCAACGCTGTTTGATTACGCCACAACGCCCGCATTGCTGTGACATTGTATTCACTGCCAGGCCAACCGCGCTCAACTGTGTAGGCATTTGTCATCCTTTGAATTTAGAGAAGGGGGGAGGAGGACTGTCCCCCCTCCCCAAGCAGTTGGAAAACACGCTGTCACACGTTTACTTTTGCATCACCTAAGTATACTCGCGCCTCATACATCTGTCAAATAGAAACCAGTAAAATCAATAATTTATATTATCGGGGTTCCACTTGTTATATTGAAAAAGAGCAACCTTGCGGTTACTCTTTTTCGTTTGTCCGGCAGTCGGGGTTACTCTCCTCTAATTATTCACTGTCTGGGGCGCCGGACGATACTTAGGTGAGTCAAACACGCAATACGCATGATAGCTTGTTTGAGAATCCTAAGTACGTTGAATAAAGCGTTAAGCCAGACAACCATTAACTAGAGTACAGCCAAACTCACAAACCCCCTAATTAAAATAATATTTGTACGCATCCCTAATCATGATGCTTGCTCTTGGCTTGTTTGGCTCGGAGGCGCCCAAGATAGCGGGCAGTATCTCCGAGTACGTGTTTTTTGAGGTTATGCCAACAAGCCACTTCAGTTCCGCTAAATAGCTCAGTGACTTGTTCTATTGTAAGCTTAGCACAAAAGTCAGCAAAAGTCAAATGAGAAATGAGCCAATTTGCAAGAAGGTTTTTGTCAAGTGTACCTTCAAGACCTCGTAGCTCAAATGTTCGGTGACGACAATAAGCTGCGATGTTGATAAATGTGTACCGATTGGTGCTGTTTGCGATATTCAGAAACGGAGAGGCAGTTGACAGATAGTGGGCACTATAATCGGGTGGACCACAAAAATCATTACATACCCGAAGGGGGTCAACTAACTTGGCCCATGATCGGTAAGTAAAAAAGTAACCAGTAGCAATGGCGCGTAGATTGTAATCCTTTTCACTCGACATATCCAGATGTATATGAGTCCCGCAGTATTTATCAACTGTCCATCCGCGTCGTTTTGCTATGTCGCAAAAATCGCAAACAGCAGCCAAGCCCTCATCGCCGGATAAAATCGGTGAATCGAATTCTTTTCCGGTTATGGTGCTATCATGCTTTGCCCCAAAAGGCGTTTTTCCCTGGATACGGTCAACATATTTGCATTGTGCCGTTTCAATTTCGACTCCAAAACGGCGATCACTTTTGACAGTCTCAAAAGTAGTACCAACCAGTTCATACGCTTTATCCCACCCTACATTACGAATGTTAAGATCAGAGTGATTACTGCGCTCACAACCGACGCAAAGACTATTGCTAGAAACTCCTCTACAATCAAGCAAATACACATTACTGCATTGACGGCACTTGAAAGCCCGTGTGAAAAAACACGCCCGGCAATAAATACCACTGTGTGGGCCACGATGTATTTTGTATACGTGACCATTAGGATCGAGTGCATTAGAACAACCCTTGCAATAGAGGGGCACCCCCCTCTTCTTTCGGCGTCGTGGCATGTTTTCCCGTCCTTTGCTGTTGAAGTCTACTTAATCGTACAACATAAATTAAGCTTGTCAAATAGAAAATTAAATTAAAAGTTTGTATTGTCGGGGTCCCATCAAATGCAAAAGAAACCCGCTAAGGATTGGACCCCTAGCGGGCATGGAGGAAAGAGACTGCGCCCTACCGAGTGGAGTTTCGATTACGGGCTGGTTTTGTAAGGCGATGCAGGCCCGTTTGTTGTAAAAGCCCGCTTAACCGTCACACACGGTAAGAATGCCCTTAAAACGTTAAACCAGCCGCAGGCTGAGTAGACTGCTAATCGGTCACGAACAATGCTAGGCACGTAATCACGACCATTGACATAACAGATTCTATCCAACATGGTGTCAACGGCAAAAGCCGCATCACCCCACGAAGCGGGACAATGTTCAACCTGAGCGATACAACGCTGACACATGCCATAATCGGCACAGATTGACCATTCTACAAAAGAATCAAGACCAGAAAAATCAAGCAAGGATGGAAAAGTAGCTCTGCTCAACTCTTGCCCCCATTGAACCAATACAAAACCTTGCAATTGTGGCATTTACTTCTCCCCTACAACTATAACTGGTTGCGGTAATTGACAAAGATCGTAAAAACGATCATTGTTCCAATACACGCACAACCGATTTTTGATGAATTCACTCATACGACCGGTAATACCAATCATACGACTGTAACCATCAAGTTCAGAACTAACGCGCCATCTGTTAGCATCGGCAAGGGGGTGTGCCTCTGCTACAATGCCCACCACCTCCCGCTCACCAATATCATTAACCCAACCAACAGCAACTTGAAAATCGTTAGCATCATCAATGGAAATACAGGTGAGAGTATCAGGGCGTGACGTACAATCAACAATATCCCCTTGAATTAGGAGAAAACGTATACCCGACCCAACCCGTAAAACGGCCGTTTTCTCTTCGTGGGAATAATCTGCGTCTCGTGGCCAGAATTCTGTTATGTTCATTTAATCCCTCAGATGTTAAAATGGCCGAGGCAACAGCAATTGTTCGTTGTCATTACAACTCTAGCACATTTACATACTTTGTCAAATAAAAACCACTGAAATCAGTAATTAAGATTATTGGGGTCTAATCAGATAGTAAATTGCTCTAAATAGTTGCTAGGTCATTACGACCACTTACCACGGATCAAAAATTCGCTCTACTTCAGTCGGGCAACGTGGTACTGGCCACAGCCGCCCCGGGAACCCCCTGCGGTGTCAGGTTTGAGGAATCAATCTCCACTGTTATGAAGCCATGATTATAGTATTGTGCTTTTTTAGCATAATACTTACCAAGCTCTTCATCGTTCCAAATGTATTTAACCAAAAAGAAGAATAATTCGTTATTATTCATCCCATCAAGTGCTTCCTCAACGCCGGCAAGACCCTTAGTACAGGCCCAATCAACAAATCGAGTATGAGCCTTAACCCAGTTGATAATTTCATCACGGTCACAAGTCCCTTGATGCAATCGAATCTCAACAGTGGAATGTTCATAATATGCAGCAATATTACACCACATGAAACCAGTAGCATGTCTGCTCCATATCTGATAACTTACCCTTCTGACAGCACGCTTAATATCTGCACAACTCCATTGAATCTCATGGCTATAAATATTACTATGCCTATGAGATTCAACAAAACTGAACCAAACCGTTTCAAAGCGCCTGTAAGCATAAGCCATAGCGTAGCAGGAATCATCCACTTCCCCACGAAGGTCAAGATGTAAATGATAACCGGCTCTGTCGCTAGCTGCCCAACCATTGAAAGAAGCAAGCTGCACCCAATCCAAAATTGCCTCTAAACCTTCATCCCCATTAAGAATGTCGGAATAGAATTCTTTGCCAGAAACAGTGCAATCGTTTTTTGCTCCCCAAGCTGGATGCTCGTACAAGGCGATATAACCCTCACACTTGTCAGTCTCAAGCTCCAAGCCAAAACAACGCTCAGAACCGGTATCAGTGGTGCGACCGGAACGATTGCAAAAACCATTAGGGTTATAATTCATAAAGTATGGATTACAACTCGCACAATAGTAATCATCGCCAACTTGTCCCGCATCTTCTATGCGGACAACTTCGCCGCAGTCATCACAAGCAACATAATCCTCCATATAACATGGTAGGCACACATGATGACGTGATACCGTAAAAGCATCATTATAGACAAATTCACCACAATCATTGCACCTGGTACAATACCTGTCAACACATGAATCGCAAAGAGTGTTGTAATCACGTCGCTGGGGATCAAGTCGTCGGTCCATACATCTTACCGCAGGTTGAACCATCCTAACATGATCCATATGGACCTGTCCCCCGCAGTAGGTACAAAGAGTGAATGCGTCAGTCATTAGAATCCCCATTCTCAACAATGCAGATGTCCAGTCGCATAATCATATCGGCCAACATACTTCGTATATGTGGTGTTTCTTGCTCAATCGCTATTTGTCGGGCTTGCAACAATTTGCGAATAGCTTGTTCAAGTTGTTTGACCAGTTTGTTTTTTGCCATAGTTCTTTTCCTCTTGACTACACCAATCCTACCCACTGCATAATTCCCCCTTGTGCTGTGATGGGAAGAACCGATTCCGCCCGCCCCCGTCCCCACTTGGTTCCGAGAAAGAATACAGTCTGAAAACAGTCATCCCCACTCTCTTCGATTATGATTATCCCAACACTCAATTCTACACTGTATCTGGTTGACTGCAAGAGAATTCCGGCCCGGTCAATTTTACTGCTTCGCAGTATTGACACCCTGATAACGGTCATTTACATCGCGCTTGCTGTTTTTTGCTAGGGAAAATTCTGTTTTAGCCGGCGCTATGACGCCTTTTACAAGGGAACATTGATTTGCGCCGTTCCCTCTGAGCTTGTCGAGCAGAATAGGCTTCAGCAAACTTCCGCCGTCCGCTACGACTTACAATATCAATGGGGCCACCACAAGCATAACAATACGGTCGACTAACACGATCAAATTCACGCCTATGCACGAAACGAATTGTGCCACAATCAAAACAGGCACATTTAACCTTACCCCGTGTGTTCATTTTCGTCTTCCTGTAGAAAAGCACTGTCAAAATGCTCAATCAGTTCATCGACCCGTGCCGCAAGAACCAAAATAGCTGATACTACAGCACCGTTCTCGCTTTAAAGAAATGAATCGCAATGCACCTCATTAAAATCATGCATAGCACGCTTCATAGCGTCATTCGTCATTTTTTTCCTCAAATTCCCCCGCACGGTCACCCGTTACGGAACAAAAGTAAATTTGTGCCCATACCAACTATACCATATGCAGGGACATTGTCAAATGAAAATTCATTCAATTTGCCCAAGTTTCTCGTTACACTTATACGAACAAACCGACTTATGCCCCCTAATTGCTCTACTTCTCCGGTGGCATTCAATATCGGTAAATTCTTTACCACAATACGCACACTTTGATATACATTTTGACAAACTACGGGATTCACCTAACTTGTAAGCGGGTTTGCTTTTACTCATACAATTCCCCTTATTGTTGCCTCGTTACAATTCCCTAATGGAATCGGTCGTTACAATTCCCTAATGGAACCGGTCGTTACAATTCCCTAATGGAACCGGTCGTTACAAAGAGATCAATCGTTACAAAGAGATCAATCGTCACAAAGAGATCAATCGTCACAAAGAGATCAATCGTCACAAAGAGATCAATCGTCACAAAGAGATCAATCGTCGCAAAGAGATCAATCGTCGCAAAGAGATCAATCGTCGCAAAGAGATCAATCGCTACAAT
>Ga0209986_10002110_pt1 | contig 18459 bp, 18 predicted proteins | sample BlataG_FD_183168 | JGI IMG/M metagenome (GOLD analysis project Ga0209986, IMG submission 183168) | Deep subsurface microbial communities from Black Sea to uncover new lineages of life (NeLLi) - Black_00105 metaG (SPAdes) (version 2) | ecosystem: Environmental > Aquatic > Marine > Oceanic >... | reverse complement strand
TAGATTATGTAGCCACAATACATTAATTCTCTAAGCTTTTTCGCAGCAGATGGTGGTTCAATGTTGAATGCGGCATCTAACGCCTTTGTTCCAGCGTAATGATGAGCAACAGGGCATACACCACATATTCTACTGGTTATTTGAGGCATATCTTCAGCTTTTCTTCCAACACAAAACCTTTCGAAGCCTCTAAGCTCCGGAATTTGAAGATAAGCATTCTCCACGTTCCCCTGTTCATTAAGGAAAATCGTGATTTTTCCGTGGCCTTCAAGTCTTGTTATCGGGTTTATAACAATTTCTTTCATTTTTTCATGACTCTCCTCTTAAGAATTGAAGACGGTAGTGAGTACATGTAAAACGTTCCCAGCGGATCCTTTATTTGAGCAATAAGCTTTTCAACGTCTGCTTCAGTGTATTTCTCCTTCTCCTCTTCTAAGCCAAGCAACGATGCTAAGGCACTTATCATTGCGGCTCCTTGCTCAAGCGAGTTCGGGCATGGTCCTCCGCATCCAGTGCACGGCATATTCGCATTTATACATCTTGCGGTGCAGCCTCCACGAGTTGCTGGACCCATGCAGATTATTCCTTGTTCTAGAAAGCACTTGTTAGGGTCTGGAATTATCTCGTAGATGCGATGTATTTCAGGGATTTGAATTTTATCTTTCTTTAATGGATTCAATGGACATTCATCGCAAACTGATTTTAAAGGGGCAAGTACTGAACCCTTCGGTGGAAGTTCCCCTCTGACTATTGTATCTAGAGCGTTTGTTGTAAGTTCAACTGATGGTGGACAGCCGGGAACATAATAGTCAACATCTACTGTTTGAGCTAATGTTTTAACCGTGTCATAGAACTCTGGAAGTTCCAGTTCTCCTTCTTTAACTGTAACTCGCGTTTTGGGAGTTACGCCGTTAGGATTCTCAGTGGAGATGTTTTTAAGGTAAGCTTCTTCAAACACTTCTTTTCTGTTTGCAACGTTCGCTAAGCCAGGTATTCCCCCCATGTATGAGCAAGATCCATATGCAATCAAAACTTTTGATTTCTTTCTCAGCAATTTCGCTAGTTTCTCATTTTCTTCAGTTCTTATTGCTCCGTTGAAGAAGCAGACATCTATGTAGTCATCTGGCATTTTTTCAACGTCTTCATATTTTATGTCCATTGCAACAGGCCAGAAAACAATGTCAGCTGCCTGCACGACTTCCAATATCTTTTCATTTATGTCTAAGACTGAAATTTCGCAGCCACCACAGCTTGCAGCCCAGTAAAAGGCAATTTTCAATTTTTCTTTCGCCATCTCAGCATCCTACCTTTGAATTTGACTTAATATTTCCGTTGGTTTTACTCTAAGCGCGTTCATTAAAAGCTCTTCAGGCGTAAAGCCCATAGCCAAGCCTAATAATTGCGTGTAATGCAGCACTGGTAAGCCGAATTTCTCGTTGAACGCCCTTTCTATCCTAGTTTGGTAAAGGTCATACATCATGTGGCATGCGGGACATACAGTAACTAATGCTTGTGCTTTCACCGCTCTAATATGCTCAAGTTTTTCTCGGACCAATTGAAATGGGATTTCCTCGTTGACACCTATTATGGGGTTGCCACAACATTCTGTTTCATCCATATAATCCAAACATTCTGCCCCAGTTAACTTGATCAGATTTTTGAGCATTGTGGGATTTTCCGGGTCATCGCGACCAACGTGTTTCGCTGGACGAACTATGTGACATCCAGTGTGCTGCGCCACTTGAAGATGAGTTAACGGTTTCTTAACAGCGTCTTTTATCTTTTCCAAGCCTACATCTTCCGTAAGTGCGTGAACAAGATGTTTAACTTCTATTATTCCCTTAAACTCCATGCCGATTCCCCTTAAATAACCGTTAATTTTCTCTCTGATTTCATTATCTTCCTTAAGTGTTTTGTTTGTATCGTTCAAAATGCCAAAGCATCCATTACATAGAGTCAGAATGTTCAGGTTCTGTTTTTCTGCCAAGCAGAGATTTCGCGCAGCCAAAGTCAACGTTAAGCTATGATTTATCGGATCCATTGGGAAACCACAACAGTTGAACTCCGGCATCTCCACCAGCTCCACCCCAAGCTTTTCAAGAACTTTTCTTGCGGAAACTTCATAGCTTGGAAGCCTGTAGGGAATGACACATCCTAAGAAGAATAGATACTTCAGTTCAGGCATTTTAACTTCTCACCTTTTCAAAAGTTTCAGCATTCTCAAATATCTCTAGGGAGCCTGTAACCTCAAATATTTTCTTAACATCTTCAAGGTTTGGTTTTGGCAATGGCGGCAATCCCCGATCCATCCGCCTTTTATGTCTTGATTCCGGGATTTCATATACGTAACCTCCCTTCAAGATGTTAGAAGCCAATCCCTTGAAGACAATAGGCATTGTGCCTCTTTCTTTTACTGTAAGATTCCTTAGAATTCTGACGATGCCAGCGATTTCTACACCCTGCGGACAGTGATCAACACATGTAAAACAGTTAGTGCATAACCAAAGAGCATCGTCTGAAAGAAGCCTGTCTTTTAGTCCGAACTGCACCATTCTCACGATTCTTCTGGGTCTGTAGAGATCGTTGAATCTGGAAATTGGGCAATCTGCAGTGCAGGTTCCGCATTGATAACATAGCATGAGATTTTCTGCACCATGCATCTTGCTTATTTCATATTTGAATTTCGGATCCATTTCCTCGGCTTTTATAATGCTTGGAACATATTCTGTAATTTCACTCATCTATTTTCCTCCATGTTTTAACGGATTGGGTCCAAGCTTCTTTATCTGTTCAACCATATCCTTCACCACGGCTGCAAACTTGTCTCCTTCACTTGCTGAAATCCACTCTAACCGCACCCGTTCAGGTTCGATTCCGAATTGATCCAAGACTTTTTTCAAGAGCTTTATTCTTCTTAATGCCTTAAAATTTCCGCTGATATAGTGGCAATCGGAAGGCAGATGGCATCCAGCAACCAAAACTCCATCCGCACCATCCTTTAACGCTTCCAAGATGAAGGACGGGTCTACTCTTCCACTACACATGACTCTTATAATCCTCATGTTCGGAGGATACTGTATTCTACTTACGCCAGCTAAGTCAGCGCCGGCATAAGCACACCAGTTGCAGAGGAAACCTATTATTTTAGGTTCGAACTCTTCTTTTCCACTCATGCTTCTATCTCCTCCACTATGGCAGCTTTAACCTGAGCTATTACCTCTTCATTAGTGAAATGTCCCAGTGTTATAGCTTTTGTTGGACATGCAGTTCCACATACGCCGCATCCCTTGCATAAGGCTTCGATTACATGTGCGACTCGTTTTTCTTCTGCTTGTTCTTTCATTTCAATTGCACTGTAAGGACACAGAGATTCACAAATTCTGCATCCACTACATAAATCTTCGTCTACATTTGCCACAATTCCTTCCATTTCTAACTCTTTTTTTGAAAGTATTGTCGTAGCCCTTGCAGCAGCTGCGTATGCTTGGGTGATGCTCTCATCAATGTATTTTGGCGAATGTGCCATGCCGCAAAGGAATATGCCGTCTGTAGCAAAGTCAACTGGGCGGAGTTTCATGTGGGCTTCTAAGAAGAATCCGCCCTTTGTTAATGGCACTTTCAGCATTTCTGACAGTTGTTTGTTGTCTGGGTTAGGAATTATGGCTGCACTTAAAACCACAAGATTCGGTTCAATTTCGATTTCTTTTTTGATTACTGGCTCCCAGAATTTCACTTCAAGTTTTCCGTTTTCATTTGTAACCTGCGGTTTTCTTTCATCATCATAATTTATGAACAATACGCCTTTTTCTGCGGCTTTGCGGTAGTAGTCTTCTTTGAAACCGTAGCTTCGCATGTCCTTATATAAAATGTAAACATCTGTTTCAGGACTTATTTCCTTGATTTTTAAAGCGTTTTTTATTGCCTGTCCACAGCATATTCTTGAGCAGTTCGGTCTTTCCTCTGTTCTTGCTCCAACACACTGAATCATAACTACTTCATCAGCGTGAAATTCGCCTTTAGCAATTTTCTCCTCTAACTCATGCTGTGTCACAACTCTTGTATCCAAACCGTACAGATATTCAACAGGCTTGTATTCAACTGCCCCCGTGGCAACTATGATTATTCCATGTTCTATTTCTTTTTCTTCACCATTGTGAATTATTTTTGACTTGAAATTACCGACGAATCCGCTGACGTCAACAACTTTAGCCCCCAAATAAACGTGAACCTTATCGCTTTCCATAATCTCCTCTACAGTTCTGTTCAGTTTCTCCTTTAGATATTCTCCCTCAAGTAGATAATGGAGTGTGCATAAATGTCCACCCAGCATCCTTTCTTTCTCTACAAGATGAACATTGAAGCCTTGCTTTGCAAGCTCCAATGCTGCTGTCATACCAGCAATACCGCCGCCTATAACCAAGCCGACAGGAGTAACGTTTACAATGGGTTTTTTCAGAGGCCTCAAAAGTCTGGCTTTCGCAACAACTGAGCGAATCAAATCTCTAGCTTTTTCTGTTGCTTTTTCCGGTTCATGCATGTGCACCCAGCTGCACTGGTCACGAATGTTCGCCATCTCAAACAAGTAAGGGTTCAAACCTGCTTCTCTGCATGTGTTTCTGAATAAGGGTTCGTGGGTTCGAGGGGTGCATGAAGCTACAACCACACGATTCAGCTTATGTTCTATGATTTTCTCTTTGATTCTTTCTTGAGTGTCTTGTGAACAAGTGTAAAGGTTTGCCTCTGCATAAACAACGCTTGGCAGTTTCTCAGCATATTCTACGACTCTTGGAACGTTCACTGTTCCGCCAATGTTTATTCCGCAGTGGCACACGAATACGCCGATGCGTGGCTCTTCTTGGGTTACGTCTTTTTCTGGCGGATATTCCTTTTCAATTATTTCTTTTCCTCTTTCAGATGCAATTAAGCTCATGGCTCTTGCTGCCGCTCCACTTGCTTGTGCAACGCTTTCAGGAATATCCTTGGGAGCAGCGAAAGCTCCGCAAACAAATATGCCGGGTTTCGATGTTTCAACAGGCGTGAAAACATTTGTTTTGCAGAATTTGTATTTATTGAGTTTTATTCCCAGCACTTTGGCTAGTTTTTCAGAGTTTTTGGGAGGCAGCATTCCAATGGTTAAAACAACCATATCAAATTCTTCGGTTTTAGGATCTCCGTTTTCCACGTAATACACGTAGAGATTATTTGTTAATGGGTCTTCTGTAATGTTGGCAACTCTTGATCTTACAAAACCTATGCCATATTCTTCTTCAGCACGGTTGTAATAAGCGTCAAATTCTTTTCCATAAGCTCGTATATCCATGTAGAATATTTTACAGTCCAGTTTGGTAGGAACATGCTCTTTGGCTATGATCGCTTCTTTAATGCCATACATGCAGCATGCGGCAGAACAGTAGTTGTTTCCCAGTTGAGCGTCCCTTGAACCGACACATTGAACAAACCCTATTTTTCTCGGGATATCACCATCTGAGGATCTCAAAACAAGTCCGCTATATGGTCCTGAAGCGCTTAAGATACGTTCAAGTTCCGTGCTTGTAACAACGTTTGGATAACGCCCATAACCATATTCGCTTTTCAATTTTGCGTCAAACGGTTCGAAGCCAGGCGCAAGAATAATCGAACCTACTTTCAGAACTACTTCACTATCTTGTTGGTCATATTCAACTGCTTCTGCCTTGCAGATTTCTTGGCATGTTCCACATCCCACGCATTTTTCACGGTCAATAATGAACTTTAATGGAACCGCCTGCGGATAGTCAACATAGATTGCGTTTCTATCACTTAATCCTTCGTTGAAGATGTCTATGGCTTCTACTGGACACTTTTGTGCGCACAATCCACACCCATTGCACTTCTCTTCGTTTATGTAACGACTTCTCTTTCGAATTTTTACTTCGAAGTTTCCAGCTTCACCACTTAAGCCTGTAACATCTGCATTTGTTATCAATGTTATGTTCGGGTGTCTTCCGGTTGCTACAAGTTTAGGTGCAAGAATGCACATTGCGCAGTCGTTTGTTGGAAAAGTCTTGTCAAGCCTAGCCATCACACCGCCTATGCTTGGTGATTTGTCGATCAAGTAAACTTTGAACCCTGAATCTGCTATGTCTAACGCTGCTTGTATCCCAGCTACTCCGCCACCAACAACAAGAACTGCTCCAATTTTTCCTTCTGCCATTTAATAAACCTCCACGTCTTTATAGAGGGGGGTTCTTCCCTCAATGCTGTCTAAAGCTATACGTCCTTTTCTGCGCATGTTCAAGATGTGGCGGAGCACAATGGCTGGTTTCATATTAAGGATTTTAGCCATTTCCTTGACTGAAGACGGCTTTTTCTTGGCTAGAAGAAGTATTTTATGTCGGATGAACTCTGTTTTAACAACTTCATCCAGCAAAGCATTAAATTCTTCACGTGAGATTCTTTCGCCGTAAGCATTCATGCCCATTGTTAATTCCTTTTCTTTTCCAATTAGCGCTCTTAAACGGAAATCTGTAACCGCGTTTTTAGCCGCCAAAACATTTTCAAGAATGTTTATATCACGTTTCTCTCTGGCTAGTGGTGATAACCCGAGCTTTTCTATTTGCCCAGCAAAATCTTCTATAATTTTAGCGAACTCTACCTCTTCTATTGGTGAAACCCAACGTAGTTCTAGGCGTTCAGGTTCTAAACTTGCTAGCACAAACAGCCTCTTTAGCACATTAACTGTGAGTTCGGCGTAAACATTGCCTTCAACAAAATGACAATCAGGAGGAGCACAACCAACTAGTAAAACGCCGTCTACACCCTTTATAAACGTCTCAAGCACTATAATCGGGTCGATTCTTCCAATACACATCACTCGGACGACATTCACGTCAGCAACTTTTCGCATGCTACTTGTTGCGAGTTCTTGTTCTCCGAAAGCCCAGTTGCAGACGAAGCAAACTATTTTCAGCTTTTCAAAGCTCATGAAGTCATCCTCCGAACCCAGCTAGTGCATAGTTAAGAATCCGTTCATTCGTTAAACGTTCCATTGTAATTGCATTTTCGGGACAATGAGCGGCACAGATTCCACATCCTTTGCAGAGTTCTTCATCAATTTGTGCTACTCCTTTTTCATTCTTGCTTATTGCTCCAAACGGGCAAATTGACGCACATATATTACAGCCAGTGCACAAGTCATCATTGATTATCGGCTTATCGATTTCACAGAGACCTATTTCCGCTAGGCATTCGGCACAGGATCCACAACCAATGCATCTGAAAGCTTCGAACATCGCTTTTCGCTTAGCATCCTCTAAAAATCTTGTAACCTCTTCGAAGCTTAATCTAGGCTTTTCTATGGGAGTCTCATATCTGCATTGCTTTTTCTTCAGAGATTTCCAGTCCTTAACCCATGTTATCTCCTCGATTTCCTCTCTTCCAGTTTTCAGGTCTCGACCAGTTAAATATCGATGAATTGAAACGGCTGCTCGCTTCCCTGCTCCTATAGCTTCAATAATACTTGAGGGACCAGTAACGATATCGCCTCCAGCATAAACTCCCAGTATCTTAGTTTCCATAGTTACTGGATCAACCGGAATTATGGAGCCTCTTGCTTTTTCATCTAAAAGCTTAGTAGGTATACATGATTTTTCCGGAGTTCCACCCCACCAACCAATAGCGGGGATGACTGAGTCCACTTTATACTGATGTTCAGAAAAACTTATGGGTATTGGCCGTCTTCTTCCAGACTTGTCAGGTTCGCCTAACCGCATACGCAAGCATTCAATTGCCGTAACCTTGCCGTTCTCACCAATAACTCGTTTAGGTGCAACTAGAAAATGAAATGTTATTCCCTCTCTTTCCGCAGCTTCTATTTCGTGTGGAAGTGCAGGCATCTCGTTTCGGGTGCGCCGATAAAGGATCATTACTTCTTTTGCGCCAAGCTTTTTCGATGTTCTAGCTGCATCCATTGCACTATTGCCTCCACCAATAACCGCTACCCTTTCGCTCACATCTATACGTTTTCCAAGCGATATGGCCTTTAGAAATTCAATGACGTGAAAGACACCTTCTAAATCTTCACCTGGCACGTTCATTTTTCTGCTTAACTGCATTCCAACAGCTACAAAAATGGCTTTGTAACTTTCATTCCATAAAGTTTCAAGTGTGATGTCTTTGCCGAACTCTACTCCTGTCTTGATTTCCACACCTGTATCCTTGATATAAGCTATTTCGTTAGCAACCACAAACTTTTCCAGTCTAAAATCTGGTATACAATAACGCATCATGCCGCCTGGTTCGGGCATGCGTTCAAAAACTGTTACCGGATAGCCTAGCTTTGCAAGCTCGTAGGCGGTAGTTAAGCCAGCTGGACCAGCACCAATTATAGCTACTTTTTCTGTGTGTGTTTTTGGTATGGGCTCAGTTTTAACTCGTCCTTGCTCCTGTTCAATGTCAGCCACGATTCTTTTTAACGCTCGGATTGCCACCGCTTGGTCAAGATTTATTCTTGCACAAGCATCTTCGCATGGACTGAAGCAAACCCTGCCGCAGATTGCGGGAAATGGCATCTCTTTTCTTATAAGCTCAACCGCTTCCTTGAACTTTCCTTTTTGAATGAGAGAAACATATCCTTGAACGTTTACATGTGCTGGACATGCAGCACGGCACGGTGGCAACTTTCTAGTCACACGTGCATTGGTGGTAGTTGCCATTTTGAAACCAGCTTCGCTTAGAGCTTATTTGGTCTCTGCTCAGATATATTAATGCATCTCAGTTACTATTAGCTCATGTGTCGCATAAAAAATGATAAAAAGAGGATGTGGAGATTGCTATTTCACTCGTAATCGGCCTTCAAGTTTGCTTACCCACTTGTTGTACTGTCTTAAACTAAGCATGTCTTTTAGCTCTTGTTCTAAAGTCAGCGAGTTCTTGGGTTTGATTTCCACTATCCATCCTTCACCGTAAGGGTCTTCATTAATCAGATGTGGTTCATTTCTGAGGTTTTGGTTAAATTTAACGATTTTACCGCTGACTGGTGCGTACAAGTCGAACATGAACATCCACGTTTCAGCCACACCGAATGGCTCCATCTTTTTAACTTCTTTTCCCATAGATTCTGTATAGATGTAGGCTAGTCCTTCTAAGTGTCTCTGGGCATAATCTGATAGGCCAACCCTGATGTTTCCTTCAGGTGTTATCTGAGCCCATGTGTGCTTCGGTGTGTAAAGCAAGTGCTCCGGTGCTGCAAGATATTTCTTGTGCTTCTCTATCGGAATTCCTTTCATTCGCATTAAATCTTCTAGACGTAGTCGAATTGCCTCGGACACGAATTCCGAAATGCTCCTGTAGCGGCCGGTTTGAATGGCCTTGTCGATTTCTCCAATGAGTTTTTGTCTTATGCTCACAGTTTTCCATTCAGACATTTTTCCATCCACCTCCTTTAAGCTTGAATGATATATAACATAAATCACAAATATATATGTAATGCATATACAAGATATAGTAGTAAATACTTAGCGCCTTCGTAACGCAAGCATGACACAAAGTGAAGAGATATATAAGAGTTAATACGTGGGATTAACAGTAAATACTGTAGAAGTGATTGTATGGAAAGCAGAAAAGTTCAAAAGGTAGGCTACTCAACAACGACGGTATCACTGCCAAGCGAATGGGTGAGAGAACACAGCATTAAGGCAGGCGATCTTGTTTTCATTGTTCGGGAAACAGACGGCACTTTACGAATTGTACCAAGCGGTTTGGCCAGAAGGGAAGAGGCAGAAGAATATATTATAAATGCGGATGTGTGTGACGAAAGAAGGATGTTGGAAAGATTAGTTGTTGGATGCTACATACTGGGACGAGATGTTATCAGAATAACCTCAAAAAGTCGGATAAGAAGCGAATGTGTAGGAGAGGTTAGAGACATCGTTCGCAGACTCATCGGACTTGGCATATTGGAAGAAACTTCGAAGAACATTCTTCTTCAATGCTCCATCGACCCAACCAAATTTCAAATGGACATGCTAATTAGACGCTTATCTCTAATTGCCTCAACAATATACACTGAGGCGATGCAAGGACTTTTAGAAAAGGACACAGCACTAGCCAGGGATGCTATCAATCGTGAAGATGAAGCAGACATGATATTTTTCTTGGCAACACGGTTACTTGTTTTGGCGCAACGAAAGCGAGACCTAGCAGAAAAAATCGGTTTAACTAAACTAGTTTTAATTCCCTGCACCTGTGTAATACTACAATGTCTCGAACTGATTGCTGACTATTCTGCGGATATCGCAAAGCGAGTGATTGCTCTTGAAAAGTACAAAGAAACACTCAGCAAAACGACACTTGAGAAAATATATCACTTAGGCGAATTAACGCAAACCATATTTCAGAAAGCTGTAGACTGCATTTTTACAAGAGATTTAAAGATTGCAAATAGCTTATTAGAAATGCACGAAGTTCTCGAGAACGAATTTGAAAAAGAGATGCGCGACCTACCAAAAATTCTCTATTTAAGGACAATTGTTTCAACTTTGAGCAAGATTGCAGACAAAGGTGCAATAATCGCTAAGCTAGCAATCAACACAACCTTAATGAAGTCGGACGAACGAGTTGGGGAAATTCTTAAGATAAAAAAACACGCACGAACTACACCATTGCCAGCCAAAAGAAAATGAGTTATCACCGTAGAATGTGATTCTTCCGTTACATTTACGTTATATGTGACTTAACAACCTTAAAAAGGTACTAACATATATTAGTAAATAGAAAATATTCGGTAGGGGACTTTGATGGAAAATTTGGGAGAAGCCTTACGTAACATCGACATTTTTCTCCAAGTACTAGAAAAAAAAATGGTTGATGACAATGATTGTTCCCAAAACTTCATAGTTGAACCTATTGAGAATCTTCTTAGAAGAAAATACATTGTAAAAGAAAAATCAGGGTCAGATCCTTTAGCTAAACATCTGATTCCGCTTCCACATGTCGAAGAGCCTTTGATCGACATTTTCGAAGATGATGACTCTGTTAAAGTTTTTATGCAGTACCAATGTAAGGATCATAAAGTGACCATTCACACAGACGTCGATGGCCTAGAAATATGCGCAGAGAGGTGTCGAAAGCTAAATCTGCCCGTCAAGCATCTACAAATTGAAAATATGATTGTAAGATGCACTAATAACGAAGTCCTAGAAATTGACATTCCTAAAACAAAAGCTACGATAAACTATGGCAACTAGACATTCCGTTCTATTCTGCAAGCTTCTTCAACACATTTTCGCGCAAGCTCTAGATCGTTAGCATAAAAGTTTGGAGAGAACAGCGGATTTTAGATGAATGAGCTCCAGTGGCTAGTCCGATTGGAAGAAGTGGGGAGCCTTAACAAAAAGCTTAGGAAGAAAAAAAAGAGTCATCAAAATACTGGATGAAACGATTAGCCTTCAGCCTAGCAGACTGGATGATCTGCTTTCTAAGCCTAATAATAGGCGTGGCTTAAGCAACTGTTAACCTTCCACTTTTCGAGAGAAGAAGCTTTATTCTCGCAGGTGGAACTCCTCGCAAGACTTGCAGACGCTCTTGGGAACTCCATAAGGCTTCTTTCTCTCACAAGAAGATGAAAGAAGCGTACAGATTCACGAAGAAAACGGGGTATAAAGACGATGGTCCACATGAAAAAAGAAGTTTCGATGAGTGAAGTACCAGCCCTCTTATCAACACTCCTAGCTTTACGAGTGCTGATCAAATCATTCATTATTTAGTACAGAAATATTGCTGAATTCTAAAGCTCATCCTCGGAATGATCCTCTCCTTCCCCGAGGGAAGCAACGTTGGGAAAATGAACAAACAAAACCCCTTAAAAAAACAGGCCTAAAATGCGCAGCCCTAGCGGTTATAGGAGCACTTGTTTCACACATAATAGGCGACTTGCCAAGCACGATTATGCTAGTTCACACAAATCTAACGTGAGACAAGTATCCGTGGAGATTAAGGTGATTCTCTACCAAAATTTAACGTATTCCATATTCGTTCATGTATGTAGTAGATTACAATTTTTGCTACTAGTTCTAGGGAGCCGACGCCTACACTTATGGCTAAATCTCCAGTAAACAGAAATACCAAAAGAATTGTAGTTGAAGTCGCCACTAGACGCCAAGATATTGTTTTGGCCAGACTCCTTGCACGCTTTTCCATTAGATAGCTCCCTTTTGACTATAAACTTCAAGCATGATTACTTCCTTTGTTTCTTTAATCTTTTTCTCTAGTATTGTGAACTCTAGAACAAATGAATATCACTCTGCAACCGCCGAAATCGTAGAGAGGGTAGGGCTGCTAGATCCCTTGTTGATAGCCGCGCCATCAACTTCTCAGCATTCCATATGCAGTTAGCCTTTGTTTATTGATAAGAAAACATGTTCAAAGAATTGAAAGAGAGAAGCTAAATGTTGACTATTCGCTTGTAGTTGAGGACTAGGTCTATGATTTCACCGTAGTCTAAAACTTTGATTTCTGAGTGAACTAGCTTTGTTAAGCCTCGCAATTCAACATCTTTTTTAGCTGCAAATACGGGCACGCCGTGCCTCAGTGCTTCTGCAAGCATTCCGTTTCCATTTTTTCCTCTGCATCCGAAGTAGACTGCGTCTTGCATCAGACAAATTCCAACTTCGCTGTCTTTGTGTTCCAAAGCAAGCTGTATACTCATCGAATCCGTGTCTGTCACAAAATAAAGTATTTTAGCCATAAAACAACACCTAAAATGTTAAAGTGGCATCAGCTTCAGCTATTGTGTTAAGGATTTCGCTGTGTCCTTTTACCGTAACAGCATCCACTAAATCTCCTTCGGTCAATCCACGTTTTTCCAACGAATCTTTGTCTATGAGTACTGGAATTTCAGTTTCCTTCAGGAAACCCAAGTGGTGCTTGTAGAGTGTCATGTCGGTTTCCTTTAGGAACGCATACACACTGTCCCCTATGGAAACGACTGTTGTTTCGGATGCGCTGACTGCAACAGCCACTCGTAATCCTTCAGCTGGATAAAGAGAGCCATGTGGCGGTTTCCTCAATATAACAACGATATTTTTAGACATACTTCTTTCTCCTTCTTAAGAGATTACTAGAACTCTATCAGACTCTTCCACTATGTCTGCAATGTCAGGTGTTCCAGCCCGCTTAGCGCCCTCGATGAAGGCTTTTGTCCCTCTTACAAGCATGCAGAGCGTGCACAGGCGAACATCTGCTCCTCTTGCTATTAACTCTTCGAATTGTTCCTCTATATTGGTCACGCTTGGAACCTTTTTTTGCCCTACTTTCACACAGTTGACCGCGTCCATGTAGCAGAAAATCTTCACGTTCACGCCTTTGTCTAGGGCTGCTTTTGCTAGTTCGATCGTTGTTTCCGGACTTTCAGACTGGTAAGGTCCAGAAAAAAAGAGAAAGCCTATTGTTGGCATGCTATCCTCTCATGAACATGATGTATGCTGTTACCCAACATCCTAGGATTATGAATATTCCGCCGAGTATACTGCTTAGCGCTAGTTGAGGTATACCGCTTAATATGTGGCCAATGTTACATGCTGTTCCGATGACAGCGCCGATGCCCATGATTAATCCACCGATAAACTGCTGTAGCAGCCGCTTCGCATCTGGTGCCCTCAACTTGAACTCTCCAGCAATAACAGCGGCAACAGCAGCACCTACAACTACACCAATCACTAGAAATGTGAACCAGTTCAACATTCCGGAACTCAATCTGGGAAGTTGGCCAGTTATCAGTGCATCCAGAAAGCCAAACCATCCGCCAGAAATTCCCAAAGCATAATTCTTGAAAGTCCAGAAGGCTATCATACCGACGATTCCCACGGCGATACCAGTGACCCACCAGCTCCATCCCATCCTGAAGATTTTTTCGTACGGTGTTCCTTCCGCCTTAGCTTCTTCGCCCCCACGTTTCCATACTAGAGCAGCCAAGATGACAATAGCTATTATTACTGCGAAAATCAACGGGTCTAAACCGAAGACATTGGCTAATGTTGGACTTGTGCTTCCTTCTTTGACTAAAGGTCCTGCGGTAACACCCAAGTCAGTTGTGGTTATTGCAGTGTTGGATTTGAGATATGAGCTCAATTCCTTCAAAGCGCCTCCGGAAGTCGTTAGACCACCAATCATGAATCCCAGTAGTGCGACGAAAGATCCCATCATGCCTTCTCCGACTCTGTAGGTTGTTCCGCTGGCACAACCTGCAGCTAAAACCATGCCAATACCAAAAACGAAACCTCCGAAAATCATTGAACCCCAGTATAATGCTTTTGGATTTAGTTGAATGTATCCCATTGTTGCCATGAGGTGGAACCCAATCATTTGAACAACTATTGCTATGGCAACCGACTTGAGCAATGTGTATTCTTTCATCAGTATGATGTCCCTGAACGCTGAGTTCATACAGAAGCGTCCACGTTGCAGTACGAAGCCAAAGATTATTCCCACTGCTAGACCAGCAAGCATTAATGATGTATCCGTCAAGGTTATAGCCTCTCTACTTTATTTTTATGAGTATTCTCCATTCGCTTGTTCCTGTTTTTTCGGTTTTTAGGACTTCGTGGCCGATCTTTTCAACTGAGCGGGGTATTCGCTCCGCGGACAGCGGATAGTCAAGGAGAATTTCCAGTATTTCCCCTGACTTCATCTTCTTCATTTTCTTCTGAGTCTTTACGTCTGGGTACGGACACACCTCTCCTCTAACGTCTAAAGTGTCAGTTGGTTTCACATCTGAACTCAATTTTTCATTTTCTCCTTTCAGAACTAACCTTTTAGGGGCAGGCGTTTTTAAGCCTTTTGTGAGTAACAATCCAAATTATATGCGACATATAACGTAAACGTAAGTCATACATGGCACAAAGCGTGCGCCCTTCTGAAAACTATTCTTTAGAGGCATATGTTATGGTAAGAAAATTGTCGTGTACATGCTCAACTGATCTTGTTTAATACGCTGTGTACTTTTATTTTGTGGAATTCGGGGGCGAGTTCTTTTGGGTCTATTCCTAACGCTAGGCTGAGGAGTTCAGTATAGTGGAGCACTGGCATGTTGTATTCTTCTTGGAACCTTGATTTTATCATTAGTTGCCCCATATCTAGTGTTAGGAAACAGAACGGGCAGAGGGTCGAAATGCAGTCGGCGCCTGCCTTAGTTGTGTTCACAAGTTTTTCCCGAGCGATCTTCAGTGCAAGATCATCAGCGTAACCTCTTAAAAGCCCACCGCAACATTTCAGCTTGTTTCGATACTCAATGCTTGTTGCACCCAATGCTTCAATCAGATTGTCAAAGATGTGGGGACGTTCGGGATCATCGAATTTTAGAAGTTCGCTGGGTCTGAGCAAGTGGCATCCGGAAAACGAGGCTACTTTCAGTTTGCTCAGTGGCTTGGAGATGCTTTGTTTGATGCGTTCAACACCAATGTCATCCTTTAGTACCTGTAAGTAGTGTTTCACTTCTTTGCTGCCTTTGAATTCTTTTCCTGCCTTAGATAAAATTGTGTTCACGTCTTCTTTTAGTTTTTCGTTTTCTTTCAACATGGTATTCGTCATAGCGAGTGATTCAAAGCAACCTGTGCACAACGTGACTATGTTTAGGTCAGCCTCTTCGGCTAGGCAAATGTTGTGGGCAGCTATCGATAAGCTGGTTTCGAAGTCTATGGACTGTACAGGTGGGGGAGCGCAGCAGGTCATGTTAGCCAAGTCAACAAGTTCAATTCCGAGTTTAGCTAGAGCTTTTCTTGCTGACACCTCATAATTTGGTTGACGAGCCGGTATAGTGCAACCTAGAAACAGAGCATAACTTGTCATGACATTTCCTCCTTTTTCTGCTGGAACTTTTCAAACGCTGTGCCCGAAAGAATTTTTCTCAGAGCGTCCACGCCGATTGGCTGAAGAGGAGGTAAGCCGATGGTCGATCTTTTTTGTTCCATGAATTTGGAGATTTTGCCTATGCGACCATCGTTTATGATGGCAGAGGCAAATTCCGAATAGAGAGTTGGGATGTACCCTTTCTCGAAAGCTATGTTCCTTAGGGCATAAATCACGTCGGCTATTTCGACTTTTTGAGGACATCGTTCTTGACAGTTGTAGCATGAACAGCATAACCATATGGAGTCGCCAGAGAGAACTTCTTCTTTCTCTCCCAACAGAGACAGTTTGATCACTTCCCTAGGGTTAAACTTGTCAGTGATTTTAGCTACTGGACAACTACTAGCACAGGTTCCACACTGATAGCATGAAGTTATAGTTTCTCCTCCTAGTCGACTTGTAATAGTATCGGAAAAAACTAGATCGGTTGTCATTTCCTCTTTCCCGCAATTCATACTAACCCGCCTCTCTATTGACCACACATCAACTGCAGTGGTCCCAGTTTCTCCAGTCTTTCAGTCATTATCTGCGCAGCTTCAGCGAACTTATCTCCTTCAATATACACCATGTTAAACATCTCCAACCTCTCCGGCTCTACGCCGTATTCCTTGAGCAACACTTTGACAAACTTCACCTTCTTTTCAGCTTTCTGAACCCCTACCTCATAATGACAACCGTCACTTTTACATCCCACAACCATCACTCCTTGGGCACCTGCTTTGAAAGCTTCGAAGAACTGGTGAACCTGCAGAATACCAGTGCACGGAACTTTCATCACCCTTACATTAGCAGGATACCTCATCATAGCCATACCTGAAGAGTCCACAGTTGCGCCGCCACACTCCGAACAACAGATAGCAAGTACCAAGGGTTTTGCCGTTCCATTTACAGACATGAGTCCTTTCATCTGAGCAAGCATCTGATTTGGTCTCGAATGTCTAAGCTCAACAGCGCCTACAGGACATGTTCCCACGCAAATACCACAGCCTTCACATAAAAGATCAGATATCTTAGCCACAACGTGTCCTTCAGTCGTTTCCTCTAGGCTTATTGCGCCGTAAGGACAAGTGACTGGACAGAATTCACAGTCGCCACAATATTCTTCGTTGACTACAGCAGTTCTCTGATCTTTAACTATCTTGCCGGCGGTCAGGAGCTTCACAGCTTTTAAAGCTGCTGAATGGGCATGCAAGGAAGTTGTAGGCGCATCCTTCGGAAAGGTTGCTCCTCCGCAAAGATATATTCCTCTCAGCTTGGTCTCTGTCGGTCTCAGCTTGGCATTGTACTCCTTGAAGAAGCCATCTTCTTCTAGTTCAATGCCTAGAATCTCTGCAAGCTCTTTTGTGCCCTCAGCAGGCACCATTGCTGGGGCTAACACCACCATGTCAGCTTTTAACTCGAGGAATCTTTTGAGAAGAGCGTCCTCAACGTCGACGATTAGCTTACCCGTCTCTGGATCCCGCCAGATTTCGGTTGGTCTACCTTTGACGAACTTCACTCCTATCTCCCTGGCTCGTTCATAGTATTCTTCATGTTCTCTCCCGGTGGTTCTGATATCTATGTAACATACTGTAACATCTGCGTCAGGATACGTAGATTTGATCAAAGAAGCATGTTTAAGAGAGATCATACAGCAGATGCTTGAGCAATATGTATTCCATCGTTTGTCTCTGGAACCCACACATTGTATCATAACGATTTTCTTAGCTGGCTTGTTATCTGATGGTCTCTTAATGGCTCCATTTGTGGGGCCAAAGCCGTCTATCATTCTGGCGAGTTCAAGATTGGTTATGACATCTGGATAGTCGCCGTAGTGATACTCTTTTATGACACTGGAATCATACTCTCGGAACCCTGTAGCGACTATTATAGCGCCAACATTAAGCATTACCCTAGCAGTTTTCTGGTCTAAATCGATAGCCTTTGTTGGGCAAGCCTCGACGCATTTGGCACAATCATGGAATTTGCAGGCACTGCCGTCGATGACGTAGACAGGTGGATGAACATTAGGAACGTTTATGTATATGGCTTTGCGGGTTTTCAGTTTTGCATTGTATTCATCTGGTACTTCCACAGGGCAAATAGTTGTGCACGCGTCGCATCCAACACACTTCGTTTCATCAACGTATCTAGGTTTCTTTTCTATTGTGACCTTGTAGTTTCCAGGGACTCCTTCAACACTCACGGCTTCTGAGTTGGTGAGTATGTTCAAGCCGGGAATTTCGCTGAAACCAGAACGATATACGCACTTCCGAGACGTGTGGGTAATCGTTTTTACATCGGAAGCTGGAGACTGTATACAGATGGCACAATCGTCCGTTGGAAAGAATCGGCCTGCACGAGCAGCCAAACCCCCAAGAAACGGAGTTTTCTCAATCAAATGCACTTCGAATCCTAAATCTGTCAAATCTATAGCTGCTTGCATGCCAGCGATGCCTCCGCCTATTATTAAGGCAGATCTGAGTGCTGGAAACTCTAGTTTCTCTAGGGGTTCGAGGAGTTTAGCACGTTCTATGGCGGCATGGAGCATGGCTTTAGCTTTTTCTGTAGCTTCGGATGGTGTATCTCGATGGGGCC
>Ga0209986_10002109_pt1 | contig 18471 bp, 10 predicted proteins | sample BlataG_FD_183168 | JGI IMG/M metagenome (GOLD analysis project Ga0209986, IMG submission 183168) | Deep subsurface microbial communities from Black Sea to uncover new lineages of life (NeLLi) - Black_00105 metaG (SPAdes) (version 2) | ecosystem: Environmental > Aquatic > Marine > Oceanic >... | reverse complement strand
GTTTGTCTTCTGGGCGGTACGCCGGGCGCTGGCTGCTGGCAAGGGGTAGCGAGGTTTGACAGGCCCCTCGGCTCGTCGCATAATCATGAGCGTCGGTTTTCAATCCATCCCACATATCAACAATCTAAGGGCTTGAAGGAGACAGAGGTTGCGCAAGACCAAGAAAGGTGGTGCCCGGACAACGACGGAGAAAAGGCAAGCGATCATCGGGCTGGACGCAAGGGCCTTCTATGGAGGCCTGGCCGTCCTGGGGATTGTGGCCATTTTCTTCGTGGGCATATGGCTGGGACGGATGTACTCCACGGCTGGTGGGCCGGGTGTCTCCATCATTCGGCAACTGAGGCTTTCCCAGTCCCAACGGCAGGCACCAACGCCTCCCGCACTTCCCACAGCGCAGAGTTACGCCAGTGTGCCTCGCATCACCCCTGAGGAGGTAAAGAAGAAGCTGGACAACGGAGCTGACGTGGTCATCGTTGACGTGCGGGACAAGGAGGCTTTTGATGAGAGTCACATAAAACAAGCTGTCTCCATACCTTTGTCAGAAATGGAGGCTCGCTGTGAGGAGCTGCCCACGGATAGGGAGACAATCATTTATGGCGGCCAGTGTTGACCTCCGGAAAAAGACAGTGCCCGTGCGGCGCAGATTCTACTTGACAAAGGGTTCGGTGACGTGAAGGCTCTGAACGGGGGGTTTCCGGGCTGGCAAAAGGCGGGATATCCCGTTGAGAAATGAGAGTACCTTTGGCACAACGGCTGTACAGTCCCTTGAACCAAAGGTTAGGGAGCATATGTTTGGGTGGCCAATCATCAAATCGCCAAGCATTAAGGAGACTAACAATGGAGAAAAAACGTGCAGTGGCAGCGGCCGTGATCGTGCTGGTGCTGACCGGCTTGCTGGTGGGCGCTGTGGCCGCGGAGAAGGCCCCGGGCTTACCTGCGACCGCATCGGGGCAGGTAAGCAATTTTCGCATGAGCGATTCGTGCGATGGGCCACCCGTGATCACGTTCCCCCTTGGGACGAAGACCGTGTATGTGGTCTTCGACTACGCTGACATGCAAGGTGAGGTGCGTATAATTAGAGTAAAGAATAATGCTGGAGACACCGTATTTGAACACTCCAAGATTTACACCGGATCGGGTCCGGAGTGCATCCCTGTTCCTTATCCCCTTTTCCCTGGCGGTGTACATGTAACCAATATGTACGATGAGGGGTACCTCAGAGCCACTTTGATTTGGGAAGGGCCTTACGGGGCTAGCCTGCCCCTGGTTCTAAAGAACTATAGGTGAAGCCGCTATCTGTAGCAAAGCCGAACCAGGCGAAAGGCCTGGTTCGGCTTTCTATTGGCCCAACATCGTGAATTGCCAGACCCGGGGATAGCAAGGGAGCAAGCCTTCCAATATGAACCTATCGCCACAGCGGCCTTCCCCGATGCCGGTCCTTAGCCTTTGGGCAAACTCCTAAGAGCACTCCTACGACAAATGGAAACGCAGCATAGCGTTTCCGTTTGTCTTTTCTCGCCAGGAGTGAAGCAGTCGGACTTTAGGGTCATAGCACCGCTGCAGGGCCCGAGGGCGGGTGTTCTCCCTGCACCGCTCTTTGCCACCATAGCTCGATTCACAAAAATACGTTAGTCACGGCTTTTGCGCTTCCAACTCCGCGATCAACGCCTCCAGTTTTTCCGTTTCTTCGGCCGGCGCTAGCTCCCTGGCCATCTTGGCCTCGGTAATGGCCTCGTCAATGCGCCCCAATTGCTGGTAAGTGGTGCCCAATAGGATATGGATTTGGAATAGATCGCTCTCAAGACGCAGCCCGTGGTGGTGAGGACTCATGGCCGTCGTTTGACCATAATAAGTGAGGGCCTTCTCCAGCCTCTGGGCTCGTTCCGCCGGATCAGCGGTCATTCCGGCCCAGCGCAAGTAAAGAGTGCCCACGTTGGCGGGATAATCAGGATCGAGAGGGTTGATCTCCCTCGCTCTCTCCAGAGCCTTTTGGGCCTCGTGAAACCAGTGAGATCTCTGCTGCGGATCCGATGCCTCTCCCATCTTGGCCATGCTGTCTAAACCTATGAAGAGATAATAATGATCCTGATCGGGAGCTAACGACAGGGCACGACGGTAGAAGGCTATGCTGTCATCATAACGCCCGAGCTTTTGGAATGCGAGCCCCACTTTGTGGTAGATGTCGGCTTTTATTACGCTGAGATTGGTGGTAAAGATCAACACGGCCAGCCCCAAGCCCAATGCGGGATAAAGCCACCATGTGGCGCGTCGCCATGGAAGAGAGGGAAGTCGCGCCCCTCCCATCAGGCTGATGGCAATGGCTGCCATGTTCGAGAAAAGGAACAGAAAGTAAACGACAATAACGTTGGCCAGGTCGGCTCCTGGACGCATCATGCCGACGTGGACGAATACAAATGCAACGAACCATCCTAAAGAGATCAGGCTGTAAATCAAAAAAGAAAAAGCCCTCCCTCTACTGCGTTGCACATAAGCTTCCTCCTGGCTGCCCATCTCTGCCACGGCGAAAGCCCCACAAAGAAGCCACACGACGGCTATGAACCCCAACACGCGAAGGCCATCGGTCTTAAGATCGAAGAGATAAGTAATGAAATCGAAGCCCATGGTCATCAGGATAAGGCCCACCGACAACGAGCACGAGATAGTCATATCCCGCCACGGGCTTAACATGATCCTCCGGGTGGGGCGACCGGTCGTGCGCTCCCGCTTTCTTCGCCGCTTGCCGTGCCGCCTGTCCGAGGCGACAACTGGTGGAACCTGCGCTTTAGCCCGACTCAAGGGCCCTTCCTGGAGGGAGTAACCCACGACCACCAACAATGCTGCACAGAGCCAGAAATAGCTTGGGGTGGCGGCGACGGCGATGCCGGATTGTACTTCGATGAAATGAGCTACCAGAGACGAGAGCAAGGCGATGAGCAGGGTCTGACGCCAGCCCGCCTCAACTTTCCTGCCCGCCTCATTGAAGAAAAGGACATGTACGACCAGATAGATGGCTAAGGCCGTTACCAGGCCCAGGGGCAGGCCCGCCCCGGCCAGCCGCCATGTGCCCTCCAGGAGCCGAGGGATCAGCGTGCCCAAGGCCCCCCCTATTGCGCACAGAAAGATGAAAATAGCCCGCTGCCGGCGGCCTCCGATCAGGCCCAATCCCTTCAAGCCGTAGTAGAAGACACTGCTGAACAGGAGGACATAGGCGATGAATCCCAGCAGGCCTCCGGTCACCAGGGCGTCAAATGTCTGGTTGTGGCAATGGTCGGGGCGCTTACCAAGCTCGTAATGGGTCAGTTCCAGAGGGTAGAACTTATTATAGGCCACGAACATGGAGTCTGGCCCGTAGCCGACGAGGGCCCGCCAAGGACTGGCGGTAACCATATTGATGGCCCCTTCCCAGATCAGGAGTCTGCCTGGAAACGACTCCGCCCCCAAAATGCGCCCCAGGCGGCCGATATAAGGCGCATCCCTTAAAGAAGTGAGAGGCGTGTTCGGTAGGTTGAAGACAACCAAAAAGAGGATAAGAACGACGGCCACCTCGACCATCGTCAGCGCCAACCCTCTCCTTCGTTTGTAGACGGTCAAAAGAAGGGAAAAGAAAAAGATGCCTCCCATGAGGCCGAGGAAGGGGCCGCGACTTTGGGTGAAGAGGATACAGGTCAATTGAAGCCCTAAGAGAAGAATATGGAGCCCGACCAGTGCGTAGCGGGAAGCGGCTCCTCTCTCCTTGTCGGAACTGGTGGAAACCAGTTGGACAAGCTTTCCCAAGGTCAGGGGAACGACCATAATCAGATAGGCAGAGAGGAAAATGGGATTGCCCAGGGTGGATTGGACGCGAGCAAGGCGCGCCCTCGCAGGGAGGGCACCTAAGTTGTAGTGTTCCATGATCCCAGCGAGGGAGATGGGAAGGCTGGTCAGGAGGATGACGGCGATGAGCCTGCGCAACTGTTGACGAGTGCGCAGGGAATGGGCAATTAAGAAGAAGATAGTTATGTAAGAAAGGGTGGCATAGGTACCCTGGGGTCGCGCATAAGCGCCCCAGAGGCTGATCCGTGGGACTACCGAAGTGGCGGTGGTCAGGATGTAAACGGCGGCCATGAACGAGGTGGGGACCGCCAGAGGATTTTGGGACGCCAAGTGCCGAATGCCCGACCACAGGCGCCCCGCTTGCAAGTCAGAGATCTGGAGGCCAGCCTCGATGGCTTTGATCACCCACGCCAAGGCCATCACCAATGCGATGGAGCGTAGCAGGGCCACCTTGCCCGGCTCGAAGGCGCGGTGACCGTAGAAGTTGAAAAACAAGGGGGTGACGATAGCCACCGCCAGCCAGCCGGCCTCGATGAGCCTGTCGCAGAAGAGGCCCAATTTCGTGTGCATGCCTACTCATCCCCCCTGAGATAGGCGACAACCCGAGGCATCTGAGCCTGCGTGATCGGTGCTCTGATCTCCTTGGTCGTCCCTATCGTCCTTTCCCTCCAATGCCTGCCAAACCCGGCTGCAACCGCAATATAGCACCTCTGCCCCGATTTGACAAGAGGCTATCAGGGCAGCCGCAAGGGACTGCCCCTACCGGGGTATCCTTTGACTTAATCACGGACATCTCCATCGGCGGACCTCATCTGGCTGCCAAACCCGGCTGCAACCGCAATATAGCACCTCTGCCCCGATTTGACAAGAGGCTGTCAGGGCAGCCGCAAGGGACTGCCCCTACCGGGGTATCCTTTGGCCTAATCACGGACATTTCCATCGGCGGACCTCATCAGCGGTAGGGGCAGGGCTTGCCCCTGCCTTTACTCATCTGATCCGTTTACCCATTGCCCATTCGTTGCTGCCCCAGTTTTGCAAATGGAGGGCGGGCAACCCACAAAGGGCGAGACGGAGAACGCGCACCACCTCGGACTAGACAAGCATCCGTTTATCCGTTACCCATCCATTGACACAAAAAAGCCACCAGGGGGAAACCCCTGGCGGCTTTTCTTTTCGTGCTTAGGACGAGATGGCCCAGCTTACGGGCAGATGTTGATGTATACGACTAGGTCGTCGCCCGGACCAACAGCACTTGTGGTCTCCACGACAGACGAAGCCATAACGTCGAGAAGGTCGTTCCAGGCGAAGCCGGGGTACAGGTCCACACTGACGGGGAACTCGTACAGCCCGCCAGCGACCGACGTCGTCTCAGCGTACTTGGTGCCCGGACCAGTCTCGAACAGCTCGACCAAGACGCCGGCTACTCCCTCGCCCTCGTCCCATCCGTCGTCGGCGGGGCTCACGAGGCCGTCGCAGTAGATGCGGCCCCGGATGAAGGCATACGGGTCTAAGGCGAAGTTCCTGGTCACCGCATCCACGCAGGCGAGGCCCGCGTAGTCCACCGAATTGATCTCCCCGTCGTAGCCATCCTTGGAGACGATGAGGGAGACAATGGTGTCCTTCGGGATGACGGTGATTGAGTACGCGCCACTGGCATTCGTCGTGACTGAGTCGCTCACGGGATCGCCGTAAGGCGGGGTGTAGGAGTACTGCACCGTGGCCCCTTCGATGAACGCCAGACTCACCGTATCGGTGATCACGCCCGTGATCTCGTTGGTGTTGCACACGAGCTCGAAGTTGAGCTGGACGTCCTGGGCGCAGAGGATCGTTTTCTCCTCGGTGCGAGCCAGCAGGTAACCGGTCTTCGAAGCGGTGACGTCATACGTACCCTCGTCGATGCCGAGGATCTCGTAGTGGCCAGTGGAGTCGGTGGTGGCATCAACGGCAACGCCCCAACCCTCAACGTCTATGTTCACGTCAATGATGGGCATGCCAAGGTTCATGTCCGTGACCACGCCGTACAGGTCGCCCTTGCAAGGCAAGTGCTCGTAGTACACGGGGATGCCCTCGTAGCCGCTGTAGCGGTCGGAGCCACCCGGCACCAGCGTGTCCTCCTGCTTGACTATCACCGAGGGCATGGCCACGTTGTACCAGTCACTGTCGGGCGCGCAGAAGTTCTCCTCGATATAGAAGTAGACGCTGGCAGCCCCGTTGAAGCCCGGGGGCAGCAACGCGCCGAGCTGGCCCAGCTTGTAGATCTCCACGTGCTCGGGGCGAATGATCAGGCCGGGCAGCGAGGTCACGAAGCCGTTCTCATTGTAGAAGTCGATGTAGGCTCGCAGCTTGGTGCAGTTGCTGTTGTTGCGGATGGCGATCTCGGAGGTCACACCCTGATGGTCCTTGACTATCATGGGCAGATCCCACACTACCGCGTCCACCTTCTCGAACTCGGGATGCGCGTTGTAGCTCAAGCCCTGGTCGGTGTAGTCGTTCTGCAGGTTGACCACCGCGAAGATGTGCTGGCCAGGGAGCCACTCGCCGTGCAGCGGGAGGTTCGCCAAGGACTTGACGACCGCCCCTCCGATATACTCCCCACCCAGGAAGTCCACCGAGGGCAGGTAGAAGGTGGTGGCACCATCCTCGCACAGCCAGTCGCCGTAGAGGCCGAGGAAGTCTCCGCTGTTGTCGAAGAACTCCACCTGCACCCAGGTCTTGACAGCCGGACTCGTGTTCTGCACCTGGATGCCCGATACCCAGCCGTTGTACTCCCGATACAGCAGATCGGCGTAGGCTACATGGTCAGCGACCCAGGGGCCATTGGCCCGGTGGGTGAGCAGCAGGCCGCGGCCAAACTGGTCCACGATGATGCCCAGGGCCGTTTGTGCCTCGATGCGCGCCGACCCCAGCCAGTCGGGCCCCAGGTCTGGCACCAGGACGTCAATGGTCTCGCCGGGGGCCAGGTCGCCCACGTACTCGGTGTAGTCCACCGTGCACGTTTCCTGGTTCTGGTAGTAGACGGTTACTGAGGTGCAGATCTGGCCGGAGTTCTGCATGTGGAAGACAGTCTCGAAGCCGTGATACGCATCCATGCTGATGGGCGCGTAATAGCTGCGCGTCTCGCCGTCCACGAAGCCATCTGCGTCCATACTGGGCGCGATGCCCACGTAGTCGGAGGCCACTCCGATGAGGTCGGGGGCGGGGCCCACCATCCTGCGGTGCACTACCGCCTGGCCCTGGCCGCCACGGTGCCAATCGGTTTCGGTCAGATCCTCCCAATGTTCCTTCCAGGTCTTCCACGCGCCATAGGTTGTAATTCCCGAAGCCGCGTCGCAGGCCTCTATCGCGTCGTGCTCGAGATCACCGTCTGTATCGTCCTGCAGGAAGTAGATGATGGCGGACTTGGCGCCATCGGGGCAAGCAGACAGTATCTGGGGGTCCTTGATGGTCCAGGTCTCCTCATTGTCCTTGGGAGTGAGGCAGAGGTGGCCACAGGGGCCATCGGCGTTGGTGGGGCAGACCTGAGGATAGTCGCCGGACCAGAAGAACACGACAGCGCCCGTGTCATCCGACTGCGCCTGCACCTGGATCCAGGTCTCGGCGTCGGTGAAGTCGCCTGTCACTGCCCCGATGATGGGGATTTGGATCTTGTCCCCAGGCTCGGGGTCGGCGACCGCCGGGGTGGTGAACACGCCCGCCAGCAGCCCCACGACCAACGCCAAGGCCAACACTAATCTATACTTCTTCATCTCTTACTAACCTCCTTGGTTCTGTCAGTATTAGCTAGGGATCGAAAGCCGTTCGGCTGAGTTCACGACGAAGCCCTTCCTGTGGGCGATCAATCCCGGCGGATAAGTCTGCATCTGCCTATATACCTCACCTCCTTTCGGTGATTGGGGCGAGCGAATAGTGAACGATGTCAGTTGCGATGCACACTTTCGCTCACATATATATAACGCAAAAGGGGCGTTTTAGATACGGGCTGTTAGAGAAAATTCTAATATATGAAACCACAATCTGCCCCACTTGACCGCCGAAAAGCAACCTCCGCTCTATCTGGCCTGCGAATGCAAATTCGCAGGCTAAGAGCCCAACAAGACCTCGGCCTGAGGCTTCGTCTCCTGAGGCTCAGCCCGAAGGGCTCGGCCCGAACCGCTCGGTCGAGCCGTCGGCTGAAAACCCGACTCCTGGAAGTGCGCCTTGGCGCACTTGAGCTTCTCTTAAAATGGGGATTTGCATCCCCATGGTGGCCGTCCCCGCGGGCGCGAGCGCCGGCGTGACGGTGGGGGTGGGCGTGTCCGTCGGGAGCACCGGCGTGTAAGGCACCACGACCTCAGGGGTGGCTGTAGGGGTGGGCGTGGGCGTGTTCGTTGGGGCCGTGGTGGGCTCGTAGGGCACCTCCACCTCGGGCGTTGCCGTGGCCGTGGGCGTCACCGTGGGTGCGGGCGTTGGGCCGCTGGGCGTCTCCGTCGGCGTGGGCGTCATGGTTGCTGTAGGCGTCGAGGTCTCCGTCGGCGTGGGCGTCATGGTTGGTGTGGGCGTCGCGGTCTCCGTCGGCGTCGCGGTTGCTGTAGGTGCGGGCATGGGCGTCTCGGTGGGCGCTGGGGTAGCGGCCGGCCTGGACGCCTGCGTCGGTGTAGGCACAGGGGTGTGCGTCGCTGGAGGCAGCGGGGTGTCGGTGGGCGTCGGGGTGGAGGTGGGCACCGGCACCGCGGTGGGGGTGGAAGTCGCCGTCGGCGTGGCGACGGGGCCCGGCGTGTAAAGCAGATCGGGGTTCTCCAGGGCCGCCATGGCCAACTCCTGGCCCTCCATCGAGGACTGGATAGTTCGATCCACAATGGGCTGAGCCTCCGGCGGGACCTTATCCCTCACCTCGGCCAGAGTAGCCTGTTGTTTCTGGGTTAGATCGAGAAGATGGGACAGTAGGGTGCGCGCCTCGGCCGCAGGTGTCTGGCGCACGGTTTGCCACGCCGATTCCGTCTCCTCCCTCATATCCTCCACAACCTCGGCATCCACGGGCTTGTCCGACTCAACCAGGGTCTCTATCTCCCACCGTCGCCTCTCGGCGAAAGTGATGTGCAGCTCGGCCCTGCTGGCTGGCCCGGAGGTGACCGCAAGCTGCACCCGTTCGGTGATCAGCTTGATGGAGTAGAGGGCGCTGCCGGGCAGGCTGTCCGCCGCTGCCGTAATCACCCCCACGCTGGACAGGGCTATGACCAGCACCAAAGCCGCGCTGACCGCTCTGAGGGATAAGCGCTGCATCCGCCCCCATGGCAGGGATGGCCACCGCAGAAGCGGCCTGCGCCTGCGGGCGGGCTCCAAGGCCGCCCTCTCCTGCTTCTTCTTGGCCACCGCCAGCATCAAGCGCCGCCTCCCCGCCGCGTTGGCCTGCGCGGAGAGCTGTGGATGGGGAGTCTCGCGCACCAGGAGGGCCGCCTCCAGCAGGGGCCGCAGTTGGGAGGCGCAATCGGCATGCCACCTGAGAACGGCCTCTAAGTCGGCCCCACCCGTATTCAATTCTTGGAGACATTGGTCGAGAATGTCCACAAATTGCCTCTTCATGGGCCTTACTTCTCTCCCAGGGCGCGGCGCAGCGAGGCCAGTGCTCGATGTTGGAGCGACTTGATCGCTCCCTCCGTCTTGCCCATTGTCTGCGCCACCTTCGCGTTGGAGAGCCTATCCACAAACTTGAGGATAATTACCTCTTGCTGATCCCCTGTTAGCCGGCTCAGAGCCTTGCGCAGTTCCACATGGGCCAATCTCCGCTCCGCCAATTCGCCAGTGCCCTCGTCGGGGACCACCAATCGCTCGTCCAAAGGTAGCTCCCGGTCACGACGATAATGATCCGCCACCAAGTTGTGAGCCATGCGATAAAGCCAAGCGGATATCGAGATGCCGCGGGGAGTAAACGAATCAATGGACTCCAGCGCCCGGACGAAGACCTCCTGTGTCAGATCTTCAGCCAAAGCTGTCTCATTTACCCTGTAGTAGATGTAATTATAGATGCTATGCTTGTAGCGCTCGTAGATTTCCACCCAGGCGGCCTGATCGTACTCTTTCGCCCGCTGGATCAGCGCCGTCTCCTCTCGGCGTGGCACCTCTGCCTCTCTCCTTATATATAACGCGTAAAGCGCCCTTTAGATACGGGTCAAGGGAATTTTACCCCATCAGGGGCCAGATGTCAAACGCCGAAAACGGGCTTGCGCAGCGCGACAGCCTCGGCAGGTTGAGGGTACCCCCTCCCACTGGGATGAGGAGCACGGGTGCCAGGGAGCAGAGGAGGCATCACCCCCGCTCCCCTGCACCCTAACTCCTCCGCTCCCCATCTCAAAGAGGCCCCCCGACCTACTGCGCAGGCCGAAAGTGGCACTTGACAAATGGGATTTTCTGTGTTATAATTGTAGTAGGATTGGCAAAGCCGTTCGGTAACGGTGCGACAAGACAAGAAAGGGGGGTTTCAGCAATGAAAAGATGGCGCAACTTCGCTACGCTAGTTGTTCTGGTTACAATCACTGCCCTGGTGTTACTGGGGGTGGTGCCTGGGGCCGCGTTTGCGGGACCGGATGAGGCCCCACCACCTCCGGGCGACGATGTACGACCCCAGGCTGTCCCCGGCACATGGAACACAGGCTTTCAAGTGCAGAACCTGGGAACTAGTGATGCCACTGTGCGCGTCTATTACTATGACGCCACCGGGACGCTGGTTTATACCCAGGGCCCCGTCACCATTGGCGTTGGAGAGGCTGCGACTTTCTATCAGCCCGATATTCCCGACGCCGACTTGCCCGCGGGGCAGTATTCGGTGATCGTCGAATCCGATCAGCCCGTGGCTGCAGTGGTCAACCAGACCAATTACGACTACTCCATCGCCGACAGCTACAACGGACTGGATCAGGGGGCAACTGAGGTGAATTTGCCCCTGGTATTCAGTGGTCACAGCGACTGGTACAGCACCATCGTGGTGCAAAACGCCGACAGCGATTCCGCTTCAGTGACCCTCCACTTTTACACGCCAGGCAACTCCACTGCCGTCTACACGAAGGGGCCCGACGCCATTCCGGCGGCGGCGGCGCTTTCCTACGACCTCTCGGAGGCCGAGTATGTCACCGCCCTGGGCGGGTCCTGGTACGGTTCGGTGGTCGTCTCCTCCGACAGGAATGTGGTGGCCGTGGTGAACGAGTTCAAGGTGACGGATGGCACCCGGATCATGTCCACGCTCTCCGGTTTTGTGGAGAGCGGAACCAAGTTCATGGCTCCGTTGGTGTTCAAGAACTACAGTCCCAATGACACCTCGGGCTGGACGTCCGGGATACAGGTGCAGAACCTGGGGGCAACGGATGCTACGGTCAGGATGACCTATACGGCGGGGGGCGTTCCCTATGTGAAGGAGAAGACAGTGGCCGCCAACTCCTCGGGGACCTTCTACATGCCTGACTATGGGGACATCCCCGACGGTTCCGTGGGCTCGGCGGTGGTCGAGTGCACCACTGGTCAGGACATAGCGGTTTTGGTGAATACCACCAAATATGCTGCCGGGGTGGCGGTGGGCTACAATGCTTTCCTCGACGGCACCGGCACGACGAAGATCAGTTGTCCCCTGGTCTTCAAGAACTATAACCCCGACTGGATCACAGGGGTGCAAGTGCAGAATATGGGTGCAACGGATGCCACGGTCAGGATGACCTACACGGACACGCCTTCGGGTGTTTCCTATGTGAAGGAGAAGACAGTGGCAGCCAACTCCTCGGGGACCTTCTACATGCCCGACTACGGAGACATCCCCGACGGGTATGGCTCAGCGGTAGTGGAATGCACCACGGGGCAGGACATCGTGGCCATAGTGAACACCACCAAGTATAGCGCTCCATTCGCCCTCAACTATCGGGGGCTCAATTACTAGGCCGGGAGTGGGCCGGCCCGCCGAAAGAGGGACGCTGAGGACAGCTTACGCACCTAGGACAGAGGTTTGTTTGGCTTCTTACTATGAAGAGCCGCCGAGTTTTCCTGACTCGGCGGCTCTTTTCCTAGCATAGCGGTTCAGAGTACCCATCGTTCCTCCTGTGGCAAGGTACAGAAGACAGGAAAGGCTTATCCTATGAGCAACCGGTTAGGCATCGCAAACGCTCTCAGATTCTTGGTGCTTGGCTCCATCCTTCTTTCCCCTGCCTTTGGCGTGCCCCATCAGATGGGGACGCGGGGGGCGCTTGATCTTGCACGCACCGGGATAAGAGGGTTCAAAGCGGGCCACTTGGTGGAGTACGCCGAGTTGGACTACGTCGCCCGCGCCTCCAACTTCAGGACACATCGAGCAGACAGCGTTGGTCAGTATGCATGGCAAAATCGTGCTTTGTCCGCATCTCTCTGTACCCCGGATGACCCTCATTATGCCGATCAATGGGCTCTGAGTAGGATTGATGCACCCGAAGCCTGGGACATCACCACCGGCAGCGTCGGCATCACTATAGCCATTGTTGACTCGGGGCTCGATCTCAACCACCCGGACCTAAAGAACAAGGTGTGGACAAATGCGAATGAGATCCCCGATAACGGCGTTGATGATGAAGGGAATGGCTATGTTGATGACACCCGCGGTTGGGACTTCGTCAATGGGGACAACGATCCCCAAGACGATTATGGACACGGCACCCACGTGGCGGGCATCGCTGCCGCGGAAACCAGTAACGGTGATGGCATCGCTGGCGTCTCCTGGGGGGCCAAGCTCTTGCCCGTTAAGGTGCTAAATGAGGGAGGAGAGGGTCATCTTCCGCAGCTAGCGGAGGGCATCAGATATGCGGCAGACAATGGGGCGAAGATCATCAATCTGAGCTTGGGCACCTCTGTTGATTCTTCCGTGTTGAGAGAGGCGGTGGATTATGCCTATTCAAAGGGATGCGTACTTGTGGCTCAGGTGGGGGATAGAAACGGTCCAGTGGACTATCCAGCCAAATATCACCGTGTCATCGGCGTCGCCGCCACCGATCAGAACGACCAACGGGCTTCTTTTTCCAACTATGGGTTGGAGGTGGAGATAGCAGCGCCGGGCAAGGACATCAAGGGCACACTTCTTGGAGGGGGCTATGGGTGGTGGAGTAGCACCGGTCTTGCTGCCGCTCACGTGGCGGGGCTGGCTTCCTTGATTTGGTCCTACAATCCCACCTTGACCGCTGTCCAGGTCAGAAATGTTATTAGGCTTTTTGCGGTTGACCTGGGCTCGCCGGGCCGGGATCCTTACTACGGCCGAGGGCGTATCGACGCTTATGCTGCCCTGACGGAAGGAACGTACCATTACCTTGAAGTCATCCCCACAAGCCTTCACTTCGTAGCCGATGACGATACCGACCCGACGCCGCAGATTATCGTCAATCCTGGCACCACTTCCCCTACGTGGGAAGCCACCGGAGCGGCCCCTTGGCTATCTATCACCGCGCCCATTGGCTGCACTCCTTCCTCTGCAAGAGTTTCGGTTGATAAGGACGCTTTGCCAGGTTATGCCACTTACACCGCGCCTATCACCGTTAGCAGCACCTTACCAGGTGCCCAGAATAGTCCGTTAGTTGTCGACGTGACGTTTACTTATCTTCAGAAGACATACGTGCCCCTGATTTTCAAGAATGCCGATTGAATTGCCACTGGGCTTCTTCTAGGGTTCACCCAGCAATTATTCGGCCATCAAGCGGATTTTGGGAAAGGAGGTGGGCTCAGGGCAAGATACTGTTCATCAATGAGTGGGTTTTGACCAGATTAGTGAGCGTTGCCTGCGCTCGCCGGTCAGAAGATGGGAACATTTAAGGAGAAAAAAATGTGCAAGGGAAGGATATTAAAGGTTTTAGGTTCGGTGCTGATCTTAGGCATGCTTCTCTCCTCCCTGGGGCCCCTGGCCACCTTGGGGTATGCGCCGGAGGGTGACGATGAGGTGCAACCCCGTCCGGCACCAGTGGTCAAGCGCTTCCCCCCCAAGGACCAGCCCAATCCCGAGATGTACCGCCGCATGCGGCGGCGGGAGAAAGCCATATTGGCCGACCGCGAGGCTCAGGCTCAGTCCCTGGCCCTGAGCGGTGAGGGCAAGCTGCTGGTGCTTCTGCTGGAGTTCGCCGGCACTGACGTGACGACCTGGAGCCCGGGCGACATCTGGGACCCCTACGGCATTGTCGAGATCGTGGGAGCCGAATATCTGGGTGACTGCACCAACGTCATCACCGAGACCACGGAGTTCACCTACACCGGGCCACTCCACAACGAGATCCCGCGCCCGGCGACGGCGGAGGACGCCGACTACGAGTTCTGGACCGAGGACTTCGGCCACGATCACTATTACGACATGGTGTTCGGCGATGGGAAGCTCATCCAGTACACGGCCGGGAACGGCGACCCGATCACCGTTGACCTGACGGGCGTCTCCATGCGCCTGTACTACGAGGAGCAGTCCAAGGGCAAGTACACCGTCGGCGGCGACATCGTCGGCTGGATCCCCGTGTCCCACTCTGAGGCCTTCTACGGCGCCGACCTCTGCCCCGGGAACCTGTCCTTCGTGCCCATCTCCGGAGCGGGCTCCGACGGCTGGTTCAACAACGGTGATGGCGTGGTAGGCGTGGACTACGGCACGCCAAAATCCTTAGTTTGGGATGCTGTGGACTGGATCAATGCCAACATGCCCGACTTCGACTGGGCCCAGTACGACCAGGACGGGGACGGCGTCGTGGATCACCTGCTGGTCGTGCATGCTGGCTTAGGTGAGGAGGGCGGTGGAGGAGCCCAGGGCGAGAATGCCATCTGGTCCCACAGTTCGAGCACCGACTACTGCGCGGACCCCGGGCCGGACGATGAGTGTGACACAGACGATGACATCCGCATCGGCGCCTACATCATGATGCCCGAGGATGGCGGGGTCAACGTCTTCGCCCACGAGTACGGCCACCAGATCGGCGCCGACGACCTCTACGCCTACGGCTTCGGCGAGCCCTCGGGCGACGCCTGGAGCCTGATGGGCGATAGCTGGGGCGGCGGCTGGCCGCAGGGGACGATGCCCATGGGCATCGATCCCTGGCACAAGCTCATGTGGGGTTGGATTGATCCGGTGATGCTGGACACCACCAGCCCGGAGACCGAGATCACCCTTGGCCAGGCTTCGATCCCACCAGAGGGTACTGAAGACTCAGTCCTGATCCGGCTGCCGGACCAGGTGGAGGCCCTGGTCACGGCCCACAGCGGCGAGTACATGTGGTACGGCGGTCGCCAGAACCTGAGCGACAACAGGGTTTATCGCACCGTGGACCTGACCGGCTACTCCGCGGCCGAGCTGAACTTCTGGACCCAGTGGGACATCGAGACGGGCTGGGACTTCGGCTTCGTCCAGGTGTCCACGGATGGCGGGGCCACCTGGACCAGCCTGGAGAACCTGGACACCACCTACGAAGTGAACCCCAACGCCATCTGGTACGTGGTGGAGAACCTGCCCGGCTTCACGGGCTCCAGCCACGGCTGGGTGGAGGAGACCTTCGACCTGGCGCCCTACGCCGGCCAGGAGATCATGCTCCAGTTCCGCTACGCCACGGACTGGACGGCCCTGTGGCTCGGCTGGTGGATCGATGACATCACCATCACCGCCGACGGGGAGGTGATCTTCTTCGACGATGTGGAGGCCGGCCCCGGCGACTGGGTGGCCGACCCCGTGGATGGCTGGATCATCAGCAACGGCATCTTCACCTTCCCCCACTACTACCTGGCCGAGTGGCGCAACGACGCTGGCTTCGATCACGCTCTGGCCATCGGCCGCTACCGCTACACAGATTGGGGCATGCTGGTCTGGTACGTCAACGGCAAGTACACCAACAACGAGATCTTCGACTACCTGGAAGACCCGCCCAGCTTCGGCCCCAAGGGCATGTGCCTGGTGGTAGACGCACATCCCATGCCAGCCCGCGATCCCACATCGGTCTACGCTCACAACGCATGGGCCAACGTCAGTGCCCGTGGTATCGGCATGCGAGATGCCGCATTTGGCCTGCGGGATACGCAACCGTTTCAGGTGCTGCCGTATCCAGGCAACCCGACCCGATGGGGTAACCCAGACATCACCTATCCTGGCCAGCCGGCTGTCAGCGCGCTCCACGACGTCCTCGGTTACTATCCGGGCCTGGAGCACACTAGCATTCGCGCCGTGGACGACCCGCGAGGGCCGCGCTACTTCTGGGCGGCCAAGGAGCGGGACGCCAGCGTGGTAATCCCAGCCAAGCGCAGTTATGGCGTTGCCCCCGCTGGCTACAGTGGGGGGATAGTCCTGTGGATGCCGGAACTGGGCGGCTGGTACGGCTTCTGGGACTTCGAGGCCGGCACGGGCAACCCCGGCCTGAACGCCTACGGCGTGCACCTGGAGATCGAGGAAGAGGCCGCCGACCTGTTCTGGGGCAAGGTGCGCATCTACAACGAAGCAGACACCTTCACCAGCAAGATGATGGTGGACAAACAGGTAGCCTCTCCCGGCGACATCCTGACCTACACCATTGTCCTCAAGGACGCCTCAGGCACCGACCCCGATACCGGTTTTCGCTGTAGCTACGCTGCCTGGCTGTGGAACGAGATCCCAACGGGTACCACCTATGTACCCGGTTCGCTGAAGGGTGTCGGTGCGAGGTACTCCTCGTGGTATGACCGGGTTCAGTGGCAGGGAGGGCTAGGGGGTAAGGAGCTGAGCACCCCCGATCACATCCTGAGCTTCCAGGTAAGGGTCAACGATGACGTGCCCAGGGGTACGATCATCAACGATACGGCTGTGGTCTGGCACTTCCAGCCTGGGCTTTCGGGCTATCTTCCTCGGCGAGGATCCTATGACCTGACAGCCAGCACAAGGATCGAGTAAGAGGTCACCGTTGTTGACCCCAATGTTTCACAGTGCCCCGATTGGCTGGACTGCAGTTGGTTCTACGATGATGCAGGGGGTGACTTTGAAAATGGCATGGCATTGCGCCTGAACTGACCGTAAGAAGCCATCGAGGTCCCAAGACTTCGATGGCTTCTTGGTGTGCCGGGCATGTCCGACAGCTTAGGGGTGAGGCTTCGACTGAGCTCAGCCGAAGTCAAGTTCCCTGCGGGCGTTGATCCGACGAACCGCTAGCCGAAGGCTTCACCCTTGAGGGCTCAGCCCGAAGGGCAACTGCGTGAGCGTGAGCGAGCGTGGGGAGGAAGCCGGAGGGCAAACCCGTTCGGCTGAGCCCTTCGGCGGAGTTTATCCTGAGCAAGGTCGAAGGGCTCAGGACGGGGCTCACGACGAAGCCTGGACTTGATGGACAAGAACTGCGTAAGGAGGCGTGGGGCGCCGGGTGAGCTGGCCCTGTGTAATAGATATTACACAGGGCTGGCAAGAGACCGTGAAGCCCTAGGAGAATCAAAGCGGCTCTACGTAAACGCAGCAAGGGTCAGGGGAAAGCTATCGCACCTTATCCGGGGAGGTCTGCCCTTCCTGCGGGGAGGGCAGAAGTCAGCAGAGGCTATAGTAGTCGGTGGAGTAACGACCACCCAGGGCGGTCAGGCCGTCCCCTTATGCCGATTATGGCAATGTGGGGGTTGGTCACCGAGAGGCAACCCTCGATTTCACGGCCACGATAGCCGCTGGGCTGAAGACGTAGGCCAAAGCCGTGGCGATCACAACCGCCAACCACCTCAGGGCCGGCTCGAACCACTCGGCCCTCGTGGCCAGGAAGACGGTGGTCATGGAAACAAGGGTGGCTATGGCAAGGCTGGTCACCCTCGCGGCCGATGACCTTGCCAGGATGAAGGCCGCGCTCGCCAGGGCGCAAAGAAGGCCGATCCCCACGATGAAAGGCACCGCGCGGGCGAAGGGGGTCTCGTCGAAGAAAAGCCAACTCAAGAGCATCGTCGCCGGGAAGAGCACAAACGAGCCAAGGGTCCAGTCACGCCAGATGCTCCTGGCCAGGGCAGCCAATGGCCCGAATCCCACGCTGCTCAGGGCCAGCAGGCCGAGGAGCAGCAGAGCTGCGGGCCAGACGTAGGGGCCAACCGTGCGCTCGCCCGAAAAATACAGCGTCCAGAGGAGCGCGTAGCCCAGCCAGGGGCACGTCCAGCGAGGAAAGGCCCTCCGCCAGGCGTAGGCGGACACGCCGAGAAAGATCAAGGCCATCGCCGCCAGGGTGTAGAGGCTGCCTATGCGCACCCCGAAGGCCAACCACAGGATGTGATGGCCTTCGGCCAGCAGCGTGAACAGCAGCGTAGCCCCGGCGGCGAGGAGCGCCTCGCCCCATGTCCCTCGCTCGTACACGCGGCGCATCTCGCCGCCAATCTCCTCCGCACTACCGAAGTGCTCGATCGCCTTGCTCATGCTATCCCCTTTCGGGAGCCCGCGCAGTTGCAAGCATCAGGCTTGGTCTTCGAGACGGCCCCTCACTTCCCTGACGATCTCCCGCCTCGTCTCGGCGTGCAAATGAGCAAGGGAAGCCTGGAGCTCAAACGCGTACTGGTTCAGGCTGGACATAGCTGCTTCCCTACGCCACCCGAGGCCGCAGCGTTTGGGCCACGAATCCGACCACCGGGCCGAAAGTCAATAGAGCTGCGCCGATCGCCAGCAGGGTCCAAATCTGTCCGGTCTGGCCTTGGCTCAGCCGCCATTGCCAGAAGACGCTGTACTTGACGCCCCCCATCGTCCCCAGG
>Ga0209986_10002108_pt1 | contig 18477 bp, 5 predicted proteins | sample BlataG_FD_183168 | JGI IMG/M metagenome (GOLD analysis project Ga0209986, IMG submission 183168) | Deep subsurface microbial communities from Black Sea to uncover new lineages of life (NeLLi) - Black_00105 metaG (SPAdes) (version 2) | ecosystem: Environmental > Aquatic > Marine > Oceanic >... | reverse complement strand
AATTGGAAAAAGAGCAACTAAAAGTTTTGAAGAAGGAAAATAGAACCGAAATAGAGAGTTTAGGTATGTTACTTTATTCTAATGAAATTCAACAGAGCCTACGGTACAATGATCTCTTAAATGAGAAGTTAAGTAATGAGAAGTTAAAAGAGGGAAATGTTAATTCGGATTTACAAGTAGAGTATGCATCAATCAATAAAATAGATAATACAATTGTAAACTTGAAGGAAAGAAAGGGGAGGATAGATTATACAAAAATAATAAAAGAACCAACATCTTCAATCTATCCTGTTTCCCCCAGAAAGAAACTCAATGTCCTGATTGCCGGCATATTGGGATTGATGATTTTTACTCTTCTGGCTTTTTTTCTTGAATATATCAAAAGGAAGACAGTTACATAAATTCCAGTTTTATTTCTCTTTTTTATTTTTTCCTTTTTTATCACTAGTCTTTTTTTGAGGAGCAAGATTTATCTGTTTAATACATTTGAAACCAGCTTCCCCAGGGCCAGGTGTTTTTATTGTTATTCCCAATTCCTTCTCTTGAGGAATTAAATTCTTTTCCTCCTGGAAAATAAAATTCCACCCTCCAGGCCCTTCGCTGGAAAGATCTTGATAATTGTCAATATTGCCTGGCCTTTCAGCATATCCTCCTATAGGTGCTTGTAAAGCCATCCCTTCTTTTATTGCTGTTGCACCTCCTGCTCCTCCTCTCATTATTCCTGCATCTATGTCCCTAGCGGTAGAAGCAAGATAACCCCAAGTTCCTGAGGAGGAGTATTTAACATAAACTCCTCCCTGAAAGTCCCAAATCCCAAGAAGATCATCTGTCCCGTCTCCATTTATGTCACCTGCTGCAACCAGATCAGCAGGAATAGACATCTCAACCCAGGTTCCGCCTATTGAGTCTTTATAATAAACTCCTTGTCCAATCCAGGTGCCTAAGAGATCATCTCTTCCGTCTCCGTTCATATCTCCTGAGGCAATATCACTTGCTGTGGAAGAAAGTTTATCCCAGGTTCCTGTTGAGGAATACTTCACCCAGACTCCTCCTTGTCCAGACCAGATCCCTATGAGATCATCTGCTCCGTCACCATCTAAATCGCCTGCCGTAACTAAATCTGCAGGAGTAGACATCTCAACCCAGGTTCCGCCTATTGAGTCTTTATAATAAACTCCTTGTCCAATCCAGGTGCCTAAAAGATCATCTCTTCCGTCTCCGTTCATATCTCCTGAGGCAATATAGCTTGCTGTGGAAGAAATTTTATCCCAGGTTCCTGTAGAGGAGTACTTTACCCAGACTCCTCCTTGTCCAGACCAGATCCCTATGAGATCGTCTACTCCGTCACCATCTAAATCGCCTGCCGTCACTAAATCTGCAGGAGTAGCCATAATATTCCAGCTTCCATCATTTGAATTCCTGTAATATACTCCCTGGCCATCCCAGGTGCCGAGTAAATCGTCCTTCCCAGAAACTAAACTTGATTCAGAAAGAGAAATAGCAGGATCTCCATACAGGTTAAAATCAAATAAATTCATCCAGTGACTCCCACCCCAAGATCCGTTAAGGTTGGCTCCCATATCACTCTTTACATCGTAAAGTGCGACTGATGCCATTTTATTGTTTTTCACTAATTCTTCCCCGTAATAATAACCTATGCTTGCATTATCACAGTAATACTTTAACCAAGTAGCCCATGATGTTACTGCATACCAGCTAACTCTGCTGGCGCTAACTGTTCCTATTGCTCCATTATATAATAAAGCAGTTCCGAGATTATTTGACGCCTCCGGATATCCATTGGTACAGGAACATTGATATACAAAAGCAGGATAGTTATCATTTAATGAAGAGATATCACCTGTGCTTAATATTGTTCCCCAACCGCATCCGGAGTAACCTAGAGATGCGCTAGTAGAGCTTCCATGTCCCCACCACCATACCATTCCATAGGAATTGCTTATCCATCTTGACTTTGTTGCCCCGCTTACAAGTTCTTCATTTGAAGAAAATGAAGAATTTGCTGCCGAACATAAACTGCCTTGCATATACAGGGTCCAGCTAGAGTAGGATGCAGGCGATAAATAGTCTGATTTCATTGCCTCTCCTAAATAAGCCCCATCTGTACTGCTGTCTGAATAGCTCATAGGCAGCATGGCGCTTTCTCGCCAAGTGATACTGGTTGCGTTTCCATAGTTGATAGTCTTGGTTAAAACAGAATCAAGATCTGAAACCCCAGAATAAACTGGGATTCTTCCTACATTTACTTCATTCGCAAAATCTACACCACCAACTCCGCTATCATCGCTATACTCTCCAAAATAGCCGTCTCCATCAAGATCCCAATTTCCTGTCAAATCAGCATAAAAATAATCGGTAGGTGATTCCTTGTCGTCTGCTTCATTTCTTCTTGGCCAGCACATCTTCATAGGGACATCTCCTACTGAGTCGCCGCCCAGGCTAGGATCATCTGGGTCAGGATCTCCTATCAATAATACATATTCAATCCCATAGATAAGATAATTATTTATTAACCATTGTCTTATCTTCTCTGCGGTACCATTCGGTGACTGTCCTGTCAAAGCACCATAATCACTTTCAGTAACTACAAGAGGAGAATATCCTTTGCTCGTCAAATAAGTTAAGAAATCATTAAGTTTCGTGCTGTTGGTGGTTATTGAATCGGTGGTAATTATTACATAATCGTATGTGGAGACGAACTTTGAAACTCTTCCGCTGGGTCTATACCATTCCTCAGCTTCTGAATAATTGAATAATATTTTCTTAGCTCTTCTCTCCATTACCTTATCGGCAAGTTCAATGTCTGAAACGACTTCCTTCCCCATTCTAGAATATCTTATCTTTACTTCCACCTCAGGAATAAATATTAAGTCCTTTGTTACAGGATTGTACTGAAATGGAGTATATTTGAGATTGACCATTTTCCATTTTCTCATCTGGGAGGAACCTAAGTATTCTACGATATTTTTGGGATAATAAAAGTTTTTTGAATAAATATCGGCTTTCTCTTCGATAATCCTTGTGCCATCCACCCATGTGGCCATTGGAGGTAATTCCCTGATTTGAAATTTACCAAGAGCTATTATTTTATTCGCAAAATATTCAACCTCTATCCCTTTTTCATAAATGTCAGGGGGAACAGCTACACGGAAAATTTTAGATGGCAAATCAGGATAACCTGGAACTGCATACGAATAATAACCGTCAATCACTATCTTATGAAAATTATCTTTTGTCGTTTCAATTCGATAATCTGGAGTTTTGAGATTGTAAATTTGTTCACTGTAAAGCAATAATCCTGAAAAAAGCCAGATAATTAGAAAAAAGCCTAAAACTATTTTTTTGTCTTTCATTCTTTTTCCCTTAACTTTTTATTAGTTTTTCTTATTTTATATGCCATGCTTTTTTTGAATCACCAATTTTCCTTAAGCTTATAAAGATAATCTATAGAAGTCAATTGGTTGGATTTTCGTTTTATTTCTTTTACTTTTTTCTCATTTTCCGTTTATGAGGCACAAGATTCCTCTGCTCAACACATCTAAAGCCGGGTTCTCCAGGACCAGGTGTTTTCATCTTCTGATCTGATTCTTTTTCTTGAGGGATTAAATTATTTTCTGTCTGAAAGACAAAATTCCAGCCTCCTGGCCCTTCACTTGATATATCTTGATAATTGTCTATGTTCCCAGGGCCTTCTGTATATTCTCCTGAGAGCGTGAGTAAGTTTGTTAATCCTTCTGCACCTGCACTCCATGCTCCTCCGCGCATCTTTCCTGCATCTATGTCCCTAGCAGTAAAGGTAAGATGCTCCCATGTTCCTGTTGAGGAATACTTCACCCAGATTCCTCCTTGATCAGGCCAAACCCCTAAAAGATCGTCTATCCCGTCTCCATCTAAATCACCTGCTGCTATTAGATCTGCGGGATTTGCCATCTTGACTGCAGTGTAGCTAACTGGGTCTATGTAATAGACACCGTCTCCATCCAAAGTGCCTAAGAGATCATCTCTTCCATCTCCATTCATGTCTCCTGAGGCAATATTGCTAGCCATGACAGGAAGGTTCTCCCAAGCTCCAGTCGTGGAGAACTTTACCCAGACTCCCCCTTGAGCTGGCCATAAACCAATTAAATCATCTGTTCCGTCTCCATCCAGATCTCCTGAGGCTATCATATCTGCAAAGGATGCCATTTTCACCCAAGTGCCACTAATTGAATCCTTATAATAAACTCCTTGTCCATTCCAACTTCCAAGAAGATCAGCCCTCCCATCTCCGTTCATATCTCCTGTAGTAATATCTGTGGCCGTGGAAGAAAGCCTTTTCCAGCTTCCTGTGGAGGAATACTTTACCCATACTCCTTCTTGACCACTCCAAATGCCAAGAAGATCATCTATTCCATCTCCGTCTAAATCGCCGCTAGCAACTAACTCTGCAGGGATTGCTATTTTGACCCAAGAACCTGTATCTGAGTTTCTGTAAAAGACCCCTTGTCCATCCCATGTGCCTAGGAGATCAGTCTTTGTAGCTTCGAATAAGGAAACCTTTTCATAGAAGATATCATGTTCTCCTCCTACTCCAATACCTTCCCATACAAAATGAGCGCAATTGTTACTATCGATAAAAACCTGAACATGTTTATTGCCATCACTCCCTCCAGGTGCATCTGCAACCTTTAAAGGAGTCATCCATTCTTCGCCGAGAATTTTCGCTGTAGTATATACTGACCAATTCTCGTCTGAGCCCTGGATCCAAGTAGCAAAAAATATGTTGTTTTTATGTTTAATATCCCCAAACTGAAGTGGAGCATTACCGTTAGATAAAACTTCCGTCGTGCTCCATGTCCCGTTTTCTCTGGATATGTAGTAAAAATTTCCACCCCAATTGCTGTAAACAATGTGGACATTTCCAGATGTGTCGAGATCCATGTCAGGGTAATATCCAGATCCTACAATTTCTTGAGGAGTTTTCCATGATCCTCCTGTTTTTTCACAAAAATAAATCTTTCGAGGATTTGCTCCTTCCATCCAGCTAGAATAGATGTTGCCGTTCCTCACGCTGATGGCAGGATGAATGGATTCTAATGAAACACTGTTAGAAATGTTTTCGTAATTGCTCGGCCAATCCCCCATTCTTGTTTTACCCATTGTGACAATATCAGAAGAAATTTGTCCCTTAGGCACATGACTATGGTACCAGATTACATGTATATCATTATTCGTATCGATATCCATCTTATTCCAAGCAGAATTATAAGGACTGTAATAAATTCTTTCAGCAGTCGCCCAGTTGCTTCCTGTATAATAGCTGTAATATATATCTCGCCCGTGGCTTCCATATCCATCAGCATAGGACACATGAAAAGTACCGTAAGAATCAACAGCAAGCTGATTACTCCAAGCCCATTGACTAACGATCTGTGAACTTGTCATATCCGACCACTGTCCATTTTTAAATATCCTGTAATACATCTGTCCTGGTGATTCCCACTCGGTCCAGACCACCATGATTTCTCCTGTTGAATTTACTGCTATAGCAGGCCATTCAGACTTAACATCGCTTTGAGAAAGATTAATAATGTCTGCATATATGGATATATTTATTAATATTGTTAAGGAGAGGCATAAAAGCAAATATTTTTTTGTTATCATTATTTCCTCCTGTGAAAATAATAAGAACGATCTGTGAAGCTCATTGACAATTTTGTTGAATTGTTGCAGAAATATCTCAATCTAGAGGAATAATATAAGAATTTGAGGGATGAAGTGAATCACCGCTAGAGATGAATTTAGGGGTGATTTTTTAGTAATTAATGCATCAATCAATGAAGACAAGACAAGGTACTGCGATGGAAAAAGCTTATTTCTCTTTCTTCTTTCCTCTTTTTCTCATCACTTCTTCTTGAGGGACAAGATTCTTCTGCTCAACGCAGTTAAAACCAGGATCTCCAGGACCGGGTGTTTTCATTATTTTTATGGATTCTCTTTCTTGAGGGATTAAATTCTCCTCTTCCTGAAACACAAAATTCCACCCTCCGGGACCTTCACTTGATAGATCAACATAGTTATCAATGCTGCCAGGCCCTTCTGCATATCCTCCTATTGGAGCTAGTAAATCCTGAAACATCTCTATTCCCCCACCTCCTGCTCCTCTCATTCTCCCTGCTGCTATCCAATCAGCCGTAGACGACAATCTTTCCCATGTTCCGTTGCTGCTGTACTTTACCCATACACCTCCCTGAGCAGGCCATATGCCAAGAAGGTCATCCGTTCCATCACCGTCTATGTCACCCACTGCGATCTGAGAAGCAGACGTAGCCATCTTCACCCAAGATCCTGTGTCAGAATCTTTATAATAAACACCCTGATCAGTCCAGGTACCAAGAAGGTCACATCTACCGTCTCCATTCATATCTCCTGCTCCTATCCAATCTGCTGTGGAAGAGAGCTTCGCCCAATTTCCACTACTGCTATATTTTACCCAGACGCCGCCTTGAGCTGGCCAGATGCCGATGATGTCATCCGTGCCATCATTATCTAAATCACCACTGGTTGTCTTAGTTGCTGGCGTTGCCATCTTGATCCACGTACCGCTTACAGAATCCTTGTAGAATACACCCTGACCAGTCCAGGTGCCAAGAAGATCGTCTCTGCCATCGCCATTCATATCACCGGCACCGATCCAATCGGCTGTCGATGAAAGCAATGCCCAGCTTCCACTTCCGCTGTACTTCACCCAAACGCCTCCTTGAGCTGGCCAGATGCCAAGAAGATCATCGGTACCATCGTTATCAAGGTCTCCTGCCGTGATCTTTGTCGCTGGACTACCCAATTTAACCCAGCTTCCAGTGTCAGAATTTCTGTAATACACCCCCTGGCCTGTCCAGGTGCCAAGGAGATCCTCCTTTATATTTATCACTATTACTGTTATTTGGTCTTCTAATGACTGATTTACCTTATCATATGCTTTAGCTTTTATGATATGTGAGCCATTTGAGTAAGTCTTGGTATTCCAAACGTAGTTGTATGGAGATAGTGTATCTTCTCCTAACTTAGTATCATCAACATAAAATTCCACTTTATTTATTCCATCCGAATCGCTTGCAGTAACATTGATATTAACAATTCCTGATACCATTTCTGCATCTTCAGGTGATTTTATTTCAACTTTAGGAGGAATATTTCGAATCAAAACTCCAGGTGACTTATTCCCTTCGCCATAATCACTATATGCTGCAACACTAACATAATAAGAAGAATCAACCTCTTTAGTTATTGAATAATTTAAATTATTATTCGCATCATAAACCCTTACATATTCTTGATTTTCATTGCCAATCCAAACCTTATATCCTCTAACACCCGAGGAAACTGATTGATCCCAGCTAACACTGATAATACTATTACTCAAGGTTGCTTGGACATTCGATGGGGGCTCTGGAAGAGTTATAGTTGAAGTTGGATATATTTCTCTATCAAATATATTATCCCCATTATCATCTATCTTTAATAGAAACATTATTGTTGCTTTTGAGACTTGAAGTTCGATCTTTGCTCCAGCATTCAAAGCTAAATCTGAAAATGATATTTTTTGACCATCTTTATATAAGTTAATTGTATATGTCGCTGTTGATTTTGCCTCCCCTGAAAGTGTGTAAATAATCCCATCTTTTGGAGTAATCATAAATACCCTTATGTCATCTAAAACATAAACCATAGAATCAGCTATTCCAATAATTCTTTCGCCATCAGCATTGAAGGTCACGATATTATTGCTTCCATCATCAACAACAGAATCCATTTCCCCTTTAACTGAGAACGAAATGATATTTTCTTTTTCATTTTCAGACAGTAAATTAATTGAAGAAAAATAAGATATGTTAAATATAGATTCAAAAGCACTTATACACCAGTTAAAAGTGTCAATTAAAACTTCCCCTAAGACCGTGCCACATCCAACACCTTCTGTTTCGTCGATTATCCACCCTATTATGGTGACAACTGGCAAGCCAGCTCCAAGGAGTTCTGCATAATTCCAGATATATATAAATAAATCTGAGACTGCTCTACCTATTTCTGGCGGATTTTTATTTAAACTTGCATCAATACTCTGAAAAACATCCTTTGGGTTTGTCGTCGCAATTTTAGCAACTGCGAGTTCCATTTCCAAAAGTTTATCTACACCAATAGCACCAAAAGCAGCTGATAAAATATTAAATACACAATTTTTAATTGCATCCGGATTCCTTTCTATTGAGAATGATTTCTGCGAATCTATGTCTTTCCCATTTTTGTCATCGATGGTTCCATCTTTTGCATAGACATAAATCCCAAGATACTCTGTATAGTCAGCGTTCAGGAATCTAATTCCTTCTTCAGGTTCAATTGGAAATGATTCACCAGGCCCAATATTTTCTCCTTCTAAGTTACGAGAAAATGCATAATCACTGATAATTCTATAATTCTTATTCCGAATAAAAAGTATCGGACTGTCATTTCCTTCTCCCCTTTGATCCCATGTGATTATTCTTATTATTAATTCTTTTCCTACCCATGTGTCAGTTCCGATATTTTCTATTTCAAATCTCACTGTAGCTGGTTCTGCTGCAACAATATTTCCTGAACCATTTTCAGGTATTACTTCTACGCTTGTAATAGGAATTTTTAAAGATGAGTAATAAGTTGTTAAAGATACAAGATTGAAATCTTTCTGAATCGCTCCCATAAAATCTTTTATTATAGCTGATTGTGCATAATAATTTTCCTTTATTACTCGAACAATAATATCTCCACTATAAGGAACCGTTAAATAATAATATCCACTGGAAGCAGAAGTAGTCTCAAATTCTCCAACTTTTACCTCTGCTCCGGAAATGGGTGTAAGTGTTTCTGCATCCCTGATAATTCCACTTAATGTATTATTTTGAAATACTGCAAAATATTTACTGTTACTATTTTTACCGGCTGCAGTTTTTATCCAAACATATCCACTTGTTGCATAAACTGGTACTGTTGTAATAATCTGTGTATCAGTCCAGGAAGTTATTGGGGCGTTGACCCCATTAAAACTTACAGTCCCCAGAGCCTCACTGAAATTAAAACCAGAAATGGTCACTTGTGTTCCTACAAATCCAGAGTCAGGGGAAATTGATATAATTGTTGGATCTTCATCTGAATAATAGCTAAGCTTGCTCACATATGCATCCTGATTACCCTGATGAGTCTGGTAAGGATTTTGAGTGGGAAAGTCTGAACCATATGTATATCCTGTAACATAGACATTCTCGGAGCTGTCTACTGCAATGCCATACCCGAACTCAGCATCCATATAAGTACTTCCCCCGAGATATGTGGAGTAAACAAGACTGCTACCGGAAGATGAAAGTTTCGTTACAAACACATCATCAACGCCACCCTGACGAGTCTGGTAAGGATATTGAGTGGGAAAGTCTGTGCTTTCTGTATCACCTGTAACATAGGCATTCCCGGAGCTGTCCACTGCTATGCCACGACCACGATCTCCACCACTTCCACCGAGATATGTAGAGTAGACAAGACTATTACCGGCAGGTGAAAGTTTCGTTACGAACACATCTCCCAAAGCACCATCCTGATCAGTCTGGTAAGGATTTTGAGTGGGAAAGTCCGAACTATATGTGTAACCTGTAACATAGGCATTCCCAGAGCTGTCATCTACTGCAATGCTTTGACCATAATCAGCTCCAATTCCACCGAAATATGTAGAGTAGATAAGACTGCTGCCAGTTAGTGAAAGCTTCGTTACGAACACATCCCAACCACCTTGATGATTCTGGTAAGGATTTTGCGTGGGAAAGTCTGTGCTTGCTGTTGGACCTGTAACATAGGCATACCCGAAGCTATCCACCGCAATGCTTTGACCATGATCCCAACCACCTCCACCGAGATATGTTGAGTAGACAAGACTATTACCAGTTGGTGAAAGCTTCGTTACGAACACATCCCTATCAGCCTGAGCCGTCTGGTAAGGATTTTGAGTGGGAAAGTCTGTACTTGTTGTTTCTCCAGTTACATAAGCATTCCCAGAGCTGTCCACCGCAATGCCATAACCGCAATCAAGAGAATTTCCACTGAGATATGTGGAGTATACAAGACTGCTGCCGGCAGGTGAAAGCTTCGTTACAAACACATCATGGGCAAACTGATCAGTCTGATAAGGATTTTGAGTGGGAAAGTCTGTACTCTTTGTATAACCAGTAACATAGGCATTCCCAGAGCTGTCCACCGCAATACTATAACCAAAATCATCACCACCGCCACCGAGATATGTGGAGTAGACAAGACTGTTACCGGAGGGTGAAAGTTTCGTTACAAACACATCTTTACTACCCTGAATAGTCTGGTAAGGATTTTGTTTGGGAAAGTTTGTGCTATCTGTATAACCTGTAACATAGGCATGCCCTGAGCTGTCCACCGCAATGCTATAACCACGATCATTGTCACTTCCACCGAGATAAGTGGAGTAGGCAAGAACAACTGGATCTATGACTAATTCATAGTTTTTATCAAATGATTTTACTTCAAATCCATATGTATCCTCTCCTATGCGTTTAAAACTTGACTTTACATTTACCCTCTCTCCACCAACAACCTGATAACTAACAGGCCTTTTATGGATTAATTCCCCAAATTCTGTAAGTACCAACAGATCTCCTTCATTATTGATTTCTGTTCCATTCGTGTCCTTGTAGGTAAATATTATTTCCTCGGGTTTTCCCCCAGGCTTTACAATCCAGTCGTACTCAATTTGTTTTTCCACTCCATAGACTTTAAGATCGATGTTCTTGTACAAATCCTTATACAGCACGTTCTTTGAGGTTGAAATATCTGTTTTCCACTTGTCTTTGTCATTGCCGATAAAATAATTGACCCGGTGTTCTGTTAATCCTAACGGCACTATTTCCGGATTCTTTTTAGCATTCTGGAAGATCAATCTGGAGACATCACGTTCATATGTTTCAGGCAGGGCATCTTTAAGTTGCGTTTTCCAATCATTCAGCCCTTCTTTGTCTTCTTGTCTATTAGTGTTCCTTTCCAGTTTTCTTGAGCTGTCAAAAACAAGTCCGTCACTAGTCATCCAAAGTGTATACCTGGACGTCTTTGCATAAAATAATGCTTTCTCATGAACCTGACCTTTATTAGGAATGAAATACAAGGGGATCTTCCCAAAATCAGGTTTAATCTCAAGCATCTGGAATGTGTCTTGAGTTCCAATCGGTGACAGATTTTTCTGAACCTTGGCTTCTTGCTCAAGGCTTGTTGAGGAATTTATCGATAGTAAAATGACTACAATAGAAAGGGAAAAAATCTTTACAATGATTTTCCTCATCTTAGCCCTCCTCATACTGATGGTATGAAATATAAAAGGACGAATCTTCAAAAGATTTTAATCCATTTTTATTCTTTTTCTGAATCGTGTTCTTATATTTATATCCTTAAAAAGATCGCTTGTCAATTCAATGAAAGACATAGAGTCCGACGAAAAGACGATTTGAGTTCATTATTTTTTATTGAAAAAAGAATCTGAAGGATTCTCAGTATCACACTTAGGACATCTATTATCCATTATTGTCCCTTCTGTTTTGCGTGAGAAAAGAATATCAAGTAATGTAAAAATAGTCCTGGATTAAATGCTTTGAAACAGCATCGCATATGAGTGACCGGCTTATCCCCCCGAAGCTCCCCTTGGGGGGTACGGCTGCTCGCAGGTTGCGGCACCTGCCGCCCAGCCAGTCTGCTCCTCGCATCAACCTCAGGAATACCAGGGTCAGCATCTTTCCAGAGGGAGAGGAATTTCTCGTAATGCTCTATTGCTTTCTATGAAGCTACTTTCTCTTTCTTATTTTCCTTTCCAAGTCTTCCTGAGGCACTAGATTCTTATGCTCAATACATCTAAAACCAAGCTCTCCAGGACCGGGTATCAACATTATCCTCGTTGATTCTTTCTCTTGAGGGAATAAATTCTTTTCTACCTGAAAGCCAAAATTCCACCCTCCAGGCCCTTTACTCGATAGATCCACATATTCAACTAAATTCTCAGGCCCTTCTGCATATCCTCCTATGGGTGCTAGTAATTTAATGAATCCTGCTAAACCTCCACCTCCAGCTCCTCCACTCATGTTTCCTGCATCAATGTCCCTGGCAGTGGAAGAAAGTTTTGACCAGCTTCCAGTTGAGGAATACTTCACCCACACTCCTCCTTGACCAGCCCAGATGCCACAGAGATCATCTGTTCCGTCTCCATCAAGATCACCCGCCACAATCAAATCTGCAGGAGATGCCATCTTGACCCAAGTGCCAGTATCAGAATCTCTGTAATAAACACCCTGGCCATCCCATGTGCCTAAGAGATCATCTGTTCCATCTCCATCCAGATCGCCTGTAGCAATTAAGTCTGCAGGAGATGCCATCTTGACCCAAGTGCCAGTATCTGAATCTCTGTAATAAACACCCTGGCCGTCCCATGTGCCTAAGAGATCATCTGTTCCGTCTCCGTTCATGTCTCCTGAAGCAATGTCTCTGGCAGTGGTAGAAAGTTTTGACCAGCTTCCAGTTGAGGAATACTTTACCCACACTCCTCCTTGACCAGCCCAGATGCCAATAAGATCATCTGTTCCGTCTCCATCCAGATCACCCGCCACAATCAAATCTGCAGGAGATGCCATCTTGACCCAAGTGCCAGTATCTGAATCTCTGTAATAAACACCCTGGCCATCCCATGTACCGATAAGGTCATCTTTAGTTATATCAGCTATTTTGACGGCAAAGGCATCATCGCTTCCAGCGTAGGGATTGATTGGCGTACCCCAGGTCGCACGGCTGTAACCCGCCACATAGACATTCCCGCTCGTATCCACGGCTATGGCGTGGCCATAGTCCATACTTGCCGAGCCCATGAAGGTGTGCCACTGTCGTACCCCGCTGCTGTCAAGTTTCGCGGCAAAGGCATCGTAGCCTCCAGCGTAGGGATTGATTGGCGTACCCCAGGTCGCATAGCTGCAACCTGCCACATAGACATTCCCGCTCGTATCCACGGCTATGGCGTAGCCAACATCCCAATCTGCCGACCCCATGAATGTGTTCCACTGTAGTACTCCGCTTGAGTTAAGTTTCGCGGCAAAGGCATCAGTGCTTCCACCAGCGTGGGCATTGACAGGCGTACCCCAGGTCAAATAACTATCACCAGCCACATAGACATTCCCACTCGTATCCACGGCTATGGCGTGGCCATAGTCAGCACTTGCCGAGCCCATGAAGGTATTCCACTGTAGTATCCCGCTGCTGTTAAGCTTAGCTGCAAAGGCATCAGCGCTTCCAGCATGGGCATTGACCGGCGTGCCCCAGGTCAAATAACTATCACCAGCCACATACACGTTCCCACTCTTATCCACGGCTATGGCGTAGCCAACGTCATTATTATCTGCCGACCCCATGAATGTGTTCCAGCTTATAACAGGGTCGATCACAAGCGGAAACTGTGGATCATAAGACCCGACCTTAAAGCCAACTTCCCATTCGCTTAGAGAACAGAAGGAAACTTCTACAGGTATATGCTTTCCCTCTATCTCCTGCCAGGCCACAGGCCGGGACTCTTTCATCTGGCCAGTCTCAAAGGAAAAAACCAGGTTACCGCCATTGTCCACTCCCACCGGCACATTGTAACAAAGCCGAATCCGGTCTACAGGATTCGAAGCGTCGGTGCCTGCAGGCTGAACAGTATAGGTGCTTTTGACCACGCCGGTACTGTGCCTCTCATACACAAGGGTAACACCATCCCAGAGATCGCTGTAGATGACTCTGCCGAGTGGTTTTGCGAGCTGTCGGTTGTTCTCTGTATCTGGGGAGGTTCTCTCATTCGCCGGGGAAATGGGCCGTGCGTTTAAAAACTCGATCCTTAAGGCATGGTCGCCAGAGGCAATGAACACATCATGCTTCCTGAATCCAAGAATATGCCCTCCAGCTACAAACTGCAATATCTCATCCGTTTCTTTTTGCCTTTTTCCCTCCGGGCTTTTTTCCCTGAAACAGTCAAAGACAGGCCCTTCTTCAAAAGGTTCTATCTGGTAACCTATCTCAAAACCCTGTGAGTAGTGGAGTGATAAAAGAACCAGTAAAATCAAAAGAAAAAAAACTCTTCTAATTAATTCCCTCATCTCTACCTCCTTCTAAGAATAGAATCCTCTGTAAAGAGAAATATCCGCAAAAGACTTATTCCAACTTTGCCCATATATAATGCCTTGATAGTATCAAAGAGGAAAAATTAAAGTCAAGCAGGATATATAGATCAGCGTCCTTCCAGAGGGAGAGGAATTTATCGTGATGCTCTATTGCTTTGGCTTACCTGAAATCTATTTTCTTTTTATCTTATTATTCTTCTTTTCAATTCTTTCCTGAGGGAAAAGGTTTTTCTGCTCAATGTATCTAAAACCAGGTTCTCCAGGACCATGTATCCTCATTATCCCAATTAATTCTTTCTCTTTAGGGACTAAATTCTCCTCTTCCTGAAAAACAAAATTCCACCCTCCAGGCCCTTCACTTGATAGGTCAACATAGTTATCAATGCTGCCAGGACCTTCTGCATATCCTCCTATGGGCGCTGGTAATTCCATGAATCCTTCAATACTTGTACCTCCTACACTCCTCATCTTGCCGGATGCTATCCAATCGGCTGTAGACGATAATCTTTCCCATGTGCCATCACTGCTGTATTTAACCCACACGCCACCTTGAGATGGCCAGATACCGAGAAGATCGTCAGTACCATCGCCATCGATGTCTCCTGCTGTTATCTGGCTGGCAGGTGTTGCCATCTTCACCCATGAGCCTGTATCAGAGTCACGGTAATACACGCCCTGACTGCTCCAGGTGCCTAAAAGATCGTCCCGACCATCACCGTTCATGTCTCCGGCAGCAATCCAATCAGCAGTAGAAGAAAGCAAAGCCCAGGTAGAGCTGGAACTGTATTTAACCCATACTCCGCCCTGGGAAGGCCAGATGCCCAAAAGGTCATCCGTTCCGTCTCCGTCTATGTCTCCTGCTGCTATCTGGGTCGCAGGTGATGACATCTTTACCCAGGTGCCTGTGTCAGAGTTTCTGTAATACACTCCCTGACCAATCCACGTGCCTAAAAGGTCACATCTACCGTCTCCATTCATATCTCCGGCTGCTATCCAGTCAGCAGTAGAAGAAAGCAAAGACCAGCTTGAGGTGCTGCTGTATTTAACCCACACTCCACCCTGACCCGGCCAGATGCCCAAAAGGTCATCCGTTCCGTCTCCATCTATGTCGCCTGCTGTAATCTGGGTAGCAGGTGAGGCCATCTTTACCCAGGAACCAGTCACAGAGTTTCGACACCAAACTCCTGAGCCATCCCAAGTGCCTAGAAGATCGACTGTAGGATCATATTCGTCTGCCCCCATATCTACTATTGCAACGCTATTGTTATCTCCATCAATTATCCTTGGATCACCCTCAAAGTCAGTATCTGGAAGCTCAGGGGCACTGTTTATTCCCACGTCTATACAAGGAGAATCAGACTGGAGATGATAGTTGCTGCTTCCAATAAATTGAGGATTTTCATTAATATTATTACCAGAATTTGTCCAGCTTCCAGACATATTTGAATAATCATTGTTGTAGCCATTGGCAACACCAGTACCATCAAGAAAAATATCAATTCCTGTAAGGGCCATATTTCCCCAAATGATATTGTTGTAGACATCGATGGAGTTATCAGCAACTTTATTAAGCCCTAGTCCTCCACCCGAATTAGCAGTATTTACTGAGATTGTGTTGTTCGTGATAGCAATATCACCTGCTAATCCCATGGATCCATAAGAGGAGGCATATATCCCACCGCCTTCCCCAGAACCAGTAGCTATATTTCCTACGACTATGTTGTTGACAATAGTAATATCGCTTGCTGTGCCCCCAGATGTGGAAGAAGAGGCGTATACTCCACCGCCTGCCTGACCATTATAAGATGCATTGTTGCCAATAATAATGTTGTTAGCTATGATGATATCGCCCATCGAAGCTATAAGTGAATATAAACTTGCGTAAATCCCGCCTCCTTTGTTAGAAGCTGTATTTATTGTGATTGCATTGTTAGTAATAGCGACTCCGCCTGATGTGCCTGAATCTGAAGAAGCGCTGGCATATACTCCCCCACCATTGTTACCTTGGTTTCCCGCGATTATATTGTTATTGATAGTGATATATGGAATCGGATCAAAAAGTGAAAAAGCGCTGGCATATACTCCCCCACCATTATTAACTGTAATACCGTTTTGTATAGTAAATCCCTCTATATATATATTTCCACCGTCTGAATTTTTGAAATAAAGTACCCTATCGGAACCACCACCATCAAGAATGGTGTTTGAGGGATTAGTTTCCCTGCTGGCACAACCTGAGGTGTAACCACCAAGCAAGGTTATACTGTGCCCTTTATTTGAGTTGTAGGTGAAGTTCCCATTATAGGTTCCCTGGATGACCTTGATGATGTCATCCTCTAGATTTGTCTCTGACGCAGTTAAAGCAGCCTGGAGCTCTGCAGGAGTGCTCACACAAAACACTGCCCCCCATGACAATATTGCTAAAAAGAACAAATAGACCATAACCAAAATGGCGGTGACTAAAACTCTCCTCATGATTTCTCCTCCCTTTAGATGAATTTGTATCTATAGATTAGATAGATGAAGGAAATTGGATGTTTAAAGACTGACAACCTTGGCATTGACGTAATATTCTCCCTAGAATTTTCGCGCTCATGAATCTTAGACATATTAAAGCAATTTGTCAATCTAAAAATATCATTTCGATTCTTAGGCATGATTTCAACCTCAGCAATTCCATGGTCAGCGCATCTCCAGAGGTCGAGGAATTTCTATAGAGGCTATATGATTTTGATTTATTTCAGAAATTTACTTTCTTCTCTTTTTCTTGCTCTCAGGCTTCTCATATGGCACGAGATTCCTCTGCTTAATGTATCTAAAGCCAGGATCTCCAGGACCGGGTATCCACATTATCCTCATTGGTTCTTTCTCTTTGGGGGCCAAATTCTTTTCTGCCTGAAAAACAAAATTCCACCCTCCAGGCCCTTCACTCGATAGATCTACATATTCAACTAAATTCTCAGGCCCTTCTGCATATCCTCCTATGGGTGCTAGTAATTTAATAAATCCTGCTAAACCTCCACCCCAAGCTCCTCCACTCATCTTTCCTGCATCAATATCCCTAGCCGTGGTAGAAAGTTTTGACCAGCTTGCAGTTGAGGAATATTTTACCCACACTCCTCCTTGACCAGCCCAGATTCCAATAAGATCATCTGTTCCGTCTCCATCTAAATCGCCTGTAGCAATCAAATCTGCAGGAGTAGCTATCTTGACCCAAGTGCCAGTATTTGAATCTCTGTAATAAACACCTTGGCCATCCCATGTGCCTAAGAGATCATCTGTTGCATCTCCGTTCATGTCTCCTGAAGCAATGTCTCTGGCTGTGGTAGAAAGTTTTGACCAGCTTCCAGTTGAGGAGTACTTCACCCACACTCCTCCTTGGCCAGCCCAGACGCCAATAAGATCATCTGTTCCGTCTCCGTCCAGATCGCCCGCAGCAATCAAATCTGCAGGAGACGCTATCTTGACCCAGGTGCCATCATCTGAATTTCTATAATAAACACCCTGGCCATCCCAGGTACCGACAAGGTCAGCTTTTCCATCTCCATTCATATCACCTGCAGCCATGTCCCTTGCAGTAGAAGAAAGTTTCGCCCAGGTTCCATCAGATGAATATTTTATCCAGACCCCTCCTTGAGCAGGCCAAATGCCAAGAAGATCATCTGTTCCGTCTCCATCCAAATCTCCTACCGCAATTAAATCTGCCGGTGTGGCCATCTTCACCCAAGTACCATCATCGGAATTCCTGTAATAAACCCCCTGTCCATCCCAAGTGCCAATGAGATCATCCTTTGGGGGTAGTTCTATCGAAGCTGTCCAAGTGCCTGATACGGAAAGCCAGTCATAGCAGAAGATAGGTGGGGCCGGCCAAGGAGGTAAATCGGTAAAAGTGATTGGAAAGCTGGTGAAGACATATGTCCCAGTCGCAGTTGTTGGTGATGTGAAATTACCAGAGAACGAGAACCAATCCTTGGAATATGTGAACGTACTGCTACTTATAATACCTGGACCATAAGGCCCCATATATATATACATATCTTCATTACACTTAAAAGAATAATAGACGTATTTGAGTCTAAAATTGCTCCACTGAGTGCTGTCAGTTGAAACATCGAATGACATCGGATAGCCACGATTGGTAGTTCCTTCCCAATGCCCGGGTAATGGTGTTTCTGGCCATAGATTGGTATTCAATATGAATAAAAACATAACAATAAAGCAGGATAGTATCATTACACCATTTCGACTA
>Ga0209986_10002107_pt1 | contig 18483 bp, 16 predicted proteins | sample BlataG_FD_183168 | JGI IMG/M metagenome (GOLD analysis project Ga0209986, IMG submission 183168) | Deep subsurface microbial communities from Black Sea to uncover new lineages of life (NeLLi) - Black_00105 metaG (SPAdes) (version 2) | ecosystem: Environmental > Aquatic > Marine > Oceanic >... | reverse complement strand
ACAGCCAGCCGCGAACCGTCACCTCTTGACCGTCGAACTTTCCTATCTCCTTTACGTAGACTGCAGGCATAGTCACAATTTGCTAACTCGTCCTTTCAGATGGTCCGGCGTGAAATGGAGACATCAATTATCGGGAGAGAGAATCGACTTGAAATCTTTTAGTGCGGGGAATCTCATGTCGCGAAAAGAGGCGGTGAGCCACACAGGTCCCTATTTGAACCAGGAGAGGCCATTCAGGGAGCCCCTGTTGACCGGTCCCAAACCCGCCAGACAGCAGCGCTCCTGGTCTAAGACCCGGTTGGCCACTGCAATCACATCCTCGATAGTTACCCCATCGATGAGATTCAAGCTTTCATCCAGGCTGATGAACCTGCCCACCAAAAGCTCATGCTTTGCGATGCGGTGCATCCTGTTGGAGGTGCTCTCCAACCCCAACATCAGTTGTCCCTTGAGCTGATTCTTGGCGCCCGTGAGCTCCGACTCGCTCAGTTTGCCGGCTTTGAGGTTTTCAAGCTCCTCGATTACGAGACTGAGAGCCTGCCTGATTTGACGCTCGCTGGTGGCATAGTATATCCCGAGAATGCCGGTGTCCTGGTAGAAATCGATGTAAGAATAAATGGTGTAAACCAGGCTTTTCTCCTCCCTCACCTTCTGGAAAAGCCGGGAGCTCATCCCGGCCCCGACGATGTTATTCAGAACCGACAGAGCTGGCCTGCCTGGGTCGGAGAAGGGAAAGGAGGGAAAACCCAAGCAGAGATGAGCCTGAGCGGTCTTTTTTCTCTTAAACCTAACATTCTTCGCTGTCCTCGGGCTGGAGCGCTGGAGGCTCCTCCCTCGATCTGTTCCAAAAGGGAAAAGCGTTTCTATATCTCGGATCAACCGTTGGTGCTCCAGATTCCCGGAGGCGGCGACGACGATCCTCCGAGGGGAGTAGTTGTGTCGCATGAAACTCACCAGATCGGTGCGGCTGAAACCGCTGACGCTCTTTGCCCTTCCCATCACGGGGTAGCCCAGGGAGTGATTCGACCACAGGCTCAAAGCAAACAGGTCGTGGATCATCTCCGCCGGAGAATCGGCGACGTCCTTTATCTCCTCTAAAATGACTTTCTTTTCCTTTTTCACATCCTCTTCCCGGAGGACAGAATTCCTCAAAATATCGGCGATAATCTCCACTGCCTGGGGGAGGTTTTCGTCCAGCACCTTGGCGTAATAGCAGGTCTGTTCTCTGCTGGTGAAGGCGTTTAAGTGTCCCCCCACCGATTCCAAGGATTGGGCGATTTGCTGCGCGCTTCTGGTCTTGGTTCCCTTGAAAACCATATGCTCGGCGAAGTGGGAAATGCCGTTTTTTTCCAACTTTTCATCCCGGGAGCCGACGTCGACCCACACCCCGAATGAAACCGAGCGCACGTGAGGAATCTTCTCCGCCACTATTCGGAGGCCATTGGGCAGAATCGTTTTCTTAAAACTCTCAGAATGCTTCGACGGAGACGTGCCCTTCGCCCTTTTGTTTGTCACTGTCCTCTCCTCACCCGGTCTCCGGAGCCGGCCAGACAGGCTTTGCGAGACAGGCGGATTTTGCCCTCGGGGTCAATGCCGATCACCTTCACGGTGACGTCATCTCCGAGCTTCAGAAAGTCCTCGACGCGGTTGACGCGCTGGAAGTCGATCTCGGAGATGTGCAACAGCCCGTCCTGGTTCGGCAATATCTCCACGAAGGCACCGAAGGGGGTGATCCTTTTGACTTTTCCCCTGTAAGTTTTCCCAATCTCCGGTTCCTCCACCAACTGCAGAACCATATCCCTTGCCATCTCTCCAGCCTTTTGGTCCACGGAGGCGATCAGAACGGTGCCGTCATCCTCGATGTCGACTTTGGCTCCGGATTTTTCGATGATGCCGCGGATGATCTTCCCGCCGGTCCCAATCACATCCCCGATTTTCTCCGGCTTAATCTTTAAGAAGATGATTCGGGGAGCATAGGGGGAGAGATCGGAACGGGGCTGGGATATGGTTTGATTCATGCTCTCAAGGACTGCCAGCCTCGCCTCCCGGGCTTTCTCCAAAGCATCGGCGATGATATCCAGGTCTAAGCCGCTGATTTTTACGTCCATCTGGAAGGCGGTGATCCCCTGGGCAGTGCCGGCGACTTTGAAGTCCATATCCCCGTGATGATCTTCGGCACCCAAGATATCGGTGAGAATCGCCACTCTCTCTCCCTCCTTTATCAGGCCCATGGCAATTCCCGCCACCGCTGATTTTATCGGAATCCCGGCGTCCATCAGCGACAGAGAACCGCCGCAAACAGTGGCCATCGAGGAGGAACCGTTGGATTCCAGAATGTCCGAGACGATCCTGACAGTGTATGGGAAGGTCTCCTCTCTGGGAATCACCGGCTCAATGGCCCTCTCCGCCAGAGCTCCGTGTCCTACCTCCCGTCGTCCGGGCCCGCGGATGGGTCGTGTCTCCCCGACTGAGAACGGGGGGAAGTTATAGTGGAGCATATAACTTTTGAAGGATTCTCCCTCCAGATCATCTATTTTCTGTTCATCCATTTTGGTGCCCAGAGTTATAGCCACGAGAGCCTGAGTTTGCCCCCGGGTGAAAATGGCGGAGCCGTGAGCCCGAGGCAGAACTCCCACCTCAGAACTAATGGGCCGAACCTCCGAAAAGCCTCGTCCGTCCAGGCGCCGGTTTTCCTCTATTATCATCCGCCGGGCATCCTTTCGTTCCAGCTCGTGAATGAGCCCTTTGATTGTCAGCTCACTTTCGGGGAAATTCTCACTGAGAGCGTTAACGGTCTCCTCCACCAGAGAGCCGATGAGGTCCTCTCTCTCTTCTTTGTCGGGGAGGCGATGGGCCTGCCCGACTCTCTCTCTACAGCGCTCGGTCACCTTCGCCGACAGCTCCGCGGGGATCTCGGGAGCTTCGTGCTTGACCTTTTCCTTTCCGGCGACCGTGACCAGTCGTTCCTGGAGTTCGATCACTTCCTTAATCTTCTGGTGTCCCAGCTCTAAGGCTTCCACTATCACCTTCTCGGGAAGCTCGCGACAACCGCCCTCTACCATATTGATGTGAGACTTGGTGCCGGCAATCACTAAGTTCATGTCACTGGATTCCAGCTGGGTGAAGGTGGGGTTGACAACGAATTCCCCTCCCAGGCGCCCGATCCTGACCGCCCCCACCGGAGTGGTAAAGGGGATGCTGGATATAGAGAGAGCTGTCGAAGCTCCGATGATTCCCAGCACATCAGCGTCGTTCTCCTGATCCGAGGACAAAACGAACGCCGTTATTTGAATCTCGTTGAAGTAGCCCTCGGGGAAAAGGGGTCTTAAGGGCCGGTCAATCAACCTCGAGGAGAGGATCTCTTTCTCGCTGGGCCGTCCCTCCCTCTTGAAAAACCCTCCCGGAATCTTGCCGGCGGCATACGCTTTCTCGCGATAGTCGACCGTGAGGGGAAGAAAATCCCTGCCCTCCAAGGGTTTCTTGGAGACGACCGCGGTCGCCAACAACATCGTGTCTTCCAGCCGGACCGTTACGGCCCCATCTGCTTGTCTGCCGACATGTCCGGTCTCGATAATCAGATGTTTGCCCCCCAGTTGCAATTCCACACGTTCAAGCATTAGTCCTCCCAAGACTATTTCCGCAAGCCCAGGCTCTCGATTAGCTGATTATACCCCTCCGGGTTGGTTCTCCGCAGGTAGTTCAAGAGGCGGCGCCTCTGCCCTACCATCTTCAAAAGCCCCAAGCGGGAGTGATGGTCTTTTTTGTGTTCCTTCAGGTGCTCGGTTAAGTCTTTGATCCTCTTGGTCAGAAGCGCAACCTGCACTGAGGTGGAACCGCAATCGCGGTCGTGCTTCTGATGCTCTTTAGTGATCTTCTCAATTTCCTCTTTGTTCAGCGGCAAATCTTCCTCCCGTTAAGTTGATTTCAATATTCTGGATTTATTGACCTTCTTCCAACAGTTCCCTTATGTTCTTCTCGTCCTTCCTAAGCTGTTTGACTAACTCCTCCGGAGAAGCGAACTTGATATTTGGACGTATATACTTCTCAGTGTAAATGTGCACCTGCCGATTGTTCTCCTCTGAACCGGCAGCCTGCGGCCCAGTCTCGTAGTCAAACAGATGAACCTCCAAGGAGCGCTGGCTCTCTCCGAAGGTGGGACGGGTGCCGATGCAAGTCATGCCCCCGAGACGCTTACGACCGATTTCAACGCTGGAGGCATAGACCCCCTCCGGGGGCAAGAGCTTATATTCCGCGGTCGACATATTCAGGGTGGGGAAGCCAAGCTTTCTGCCTCTCCCCTTCCCCGGCACCCTCTCGCCCGAGACCAGATAGTCCTGCCCCAGCATCTCCAAGGCCTCATCGAACTCCCCGGCGGAGATGGCCCGGCGGATTCTGGAGCTGGAGATCGGTTCTCCCCGATGATGGACCGGGCCGAATACCTCGAGGTCGAAGGTGAACTCCTTGCTCAGCTTTTTGAGCAGCGCAATGCCACCGGAACGGTCTTTGCCAAAGCAGTGGCCGTATCCGATAATTAGCTTCCCCAAATCCAGTTTCCTTATCAGGATTTGTCGTACGAAGGAGACCGCATCAAGTTCCGACAGATTGAGGTCAAATCTCAGAACCGCGACCTCCTCCACCCCCATCTCCTCGAAACGCTTCAGTTTTTCAACCAGGGTGGTCAGAAGCTTCGGGGCCTCATTCGGGGAGATGACGGTTCTGGGATGGGGCTCGAAGGTGAGCACCACAGCTCTGGTGGAGCGGGACCTCGCCTCCTTCAACACCTTCTCTATCAAACCGCGATGCCCCAAATGAACCCCGTCGAAAGTTCCCAGGGTCACCACCGGCTTCTTGTAGCGAATCAGCCCAGTCTCGAAGATGTCGTAGTGAACGTTCATTCTCGATTCAACCCGAGCCCAAGAAGACCCGGCAATACTTGAAGTCGGAAACCGCCTGCGGGGTTCCCCGTTCGCTGTCTCGGCGAGCTCTGATGACCGCCAAAAGTCTGCTGCTCTTATCCTTGATCACGGCGTAACCCGACTCCGAGAGCCCGTTGAAATCCTGAAAGTACTCCTGAAGCAGGGGACGACCGTGCAGAATCACCTCCCGATGCTCTTCCCTGATGACGAGCGTGGGCATGAAATCCAGAATCTGATCGAAGGGAAGGAGCTTGCTTAAGACCAAGTCTCTCAAAGAATCGCCTTCCTGCCTTTTGATGCTCAGAGAGCCGGGCAGGTCAAAGGGACCTACCCGAATGCGGGTCAATTCCAAAACGTGAGCTCCCACGCCCAGATTCTCGCCCAGTTTGTTGGCGATGCTGCGGATATAGGTTCCCTTCGAACAGGATAGCTCCGCCTCCACCAGGGGGAGCTCAATCGAACGAACCTGGATCCTTTTGATTTCAACCACCCGGGGAGCAGGTTCAACCTCCTCTCCCCTGCGGGCATATTCATACAGCTTCTTACCCCCGAGCTTGACCGCCGAATAAGGCGGGGGGAGCTGGGTCTGCACTCCCTGGAAAGCCAGTATGGCCTCTTCTATCTCCTCCTCCCGGAGATGCTCGATGGGGTTAACCTCCTTAATGGAGCCAAAGGCGTCATAGGTGTCAGTAGTCTGACCCAACTTAAACACCACTCTGTATTCCTTATCCAGACCAACGAGATAGGGCAGAAGCCTGGTGGCCCTCCCCAAACCCATCAGAAGCAGTCCCGTGGCCAGGGGGTCTAAGGTTCCAGAGTGCCCAACCTTGCCGATCTTTAAATGCTTCCTCAAATAGGCGACCACATCGTGCGAGCTCCACCCCTTGCGTTTGTCGACCTTCAAGAGCCCGTCAAGTTCCACGATCAAAACACTTTTTCAGATGCCCCAAGATGAGCCTTTTGGCCTCCTCTAAGGGCTTGTATATGGTGCAGCCGGCGGCACCCTTGTGCCCACCGCCGCCGAAGTTCTTGACGAAGGGAATCAGGTTAAAAGCATCGTTGGATCTCATGGAGGCTTTAGTGACTCCCGGAGCTATCTCTTTGAAGAGAATTCCGACCTCCACACCCTCCAGGTACTGGGTGTAATCCACGAACCCTTCGGTGTCGGCAAAGCTGGTATTGAATCTTTCTAAGTCTCCGTTGCTCAAGGAGAGAACACAGGCCCGCCCTCCGAAGAACACCTCCATCCGCCTGATCAGGTCTCCCAAAAGCCTCAGGTTGGCCTCGCCATGGCTGAAGTAGATTCTGTCGGTGATCTTCTCGGGGTCAACTCCGAGTCTCAGCAACTTCGCACAGATATTCAGAGAGTGGGGGCTGGTGCCGCGGAACCTGAACCTGCCGGTGTCGGTGAGGATGGCGGTGTAGATCTGCTCGGCGGCGTCGGGGCTCAAATGGTGTCCGGCAGAGATCAGAAGGTCGTATATCATCTCCCCCACCGCGGAGGCTTTCAGATCCACCCAGTTAATATCGCCGAAGCCGCTGTTATCCTGATGGTGATCGATATTGATCAGCAGGGCACCTTCGGGAATCATGTTCTGCACGGAACCGACTCGAGAGAGGTCCGGGCACTCCAGGACGAAGACCACCTCGGGCTCAAAATCCAGAAAAGCCTCAGAGGTTTGAATTATACCGTGCTTGTCTAAGAACCCATACTTGGAGGCGATCTCTCCCTGGTTGACAATCTTGAACCTCTTCCCCCAACTAAAGAGGAGTTCACCCAAAGCCAACTGTGACCCCAGGGAGTCGCCGTCTGAGTCCTGATGGGAGGTCACTAAAAAGTCGCTTCTGATCCTTATGATATCTATTATCTCACTTATCTTTTTCTTCTTCACGAGCCTGCTCTTCTTCCTTAATCCGCTTCAAGATCTGCTCGATGCGCAGACCTCTTTCCGTTGAGCTGTCGTATTTGAAGGCGAGCTCCGGAGCCTCCCGCAGGCGGAGACGTCTGCCGAGCTCTCCTCTCAGAAACCCCTTAGCCTTGTTCAAGACCCGGAGACTTCTCCTCTTATCGGCCTCGTCACCCAGAACGGTGCAAAATATCCTGGCGAAGCTCAAATCATCGGAAACCTCCACGTCGGTCACGGTGACGAATCCAAGATGAGGGTCTTTGAAATCCCTCTGGAGGATGTCGGAGAGCTCTCTTTTCATTTGGTCTCCGACCCGATGGGATCTTTTGAAGCTCATTGTCACGTCTGCATGCAAAGGGACCGCACCTATTAGAAAAACTCCATGGTAATGTCTATAACTTCGGTGGCGTCTTCACGCTCTACGTTGTCAGCGATCCGGGACAGGACCCCGTTCGCATATCTCTGATCCTTGCTTACCACCGCAACACCCAGGGTGGCTCTCTGCCAGAGATCACCGTTGTCGACCTCCGAGATGGACACGTTGAAGCGGCTGTGGGTGCGATCCTTTATCCTCTTTAAGATTTGCCTTTTGGATTTCAAGGAGCCGCTCCCCGGGAAATACAGCTCCAGTTTCAAGACGCCAATGACCATAGAAGCCCTTAAGTTTTGATCGACATTCCAGAATCGATGGTGCGAGCGATTTTCTCCAAATCATAGGTTTCAATTTCATCACCGACTTTCAGATCCTGGAAGCTGTCTATACCAATTCCGCATTCGAATCCGGTGCTCACCTCCCTGACGTCGTCCTTGAAGCGTTTCAGGGAGCCGATCACCCCATCGTAGACTACTTCTCCATTTCTTACGACCCTGGCCTTAGAACCTCTTCTTATCACACCACCACGTACATAGCATCCGGCCACCAATCCTAACTTGGAGATTCTGAAAGTGTTTCTGACCTCGGCACTGCCGGTGAATACCTCTTTGATCTCCGGTTCGAGCATCCCCTCTAGAGCCTTCTTTACGTCGGCTTCAGCCTCGTAGATGACGTTGTAGAGACGGATATCGACCTCTTCCTGCTCCGCAAGTTGCCGGGCGCGAAAATCGGGGCGAACGTGAAAGCCTATTATGACGGCCTGAGAGGCGGTGGCCAGGAGAACGTCGCTTTCGTTTATGGAGCCGACCCCACGATGGATTATGTTCAACCGCACCTCCTGGGAGGGGATTTTCTGCAGGGTGTCGGAGAGGGCCTCGGTGGAGCCGTCGACATCGCCCTTGATGATCAACCTGAGTTCTTTCATCTGACCCTCCTTGATTTGCTCGTAAACTTGAGAGAGGGTCAGTCCTTCGGGGGCGCGATACTCCTTTTCCCGACGCAACCTCTGGCGCTTCAGACTTATCTCGCGAGCCTCACTCTCACCGCCAACCACTCTGAAGCTGTCCCCCGCGGTGGGCAGCCCAGAGAAACCGAGCACCAATGTCGGGGTGGAGGGACCGGCGCGAGAGGCGATTCGATTTCTCTCGTCGAACATCGCCCGCACCCGTCCGTGAAAATCCCCGCTGACGAATGGGTCTCCCACCCGCAAAGCTCCCTTCTGCACTAAAACCGTGGCCACCCGACCTCGCCCCCGGTCCATCCTGGACTCTATGACTACACCGGAGGCTGAAGTCTGAGAATCGGCCTTAAGCTCCAACACCTCCGCCTGGAGAAGAATCATCTCCAGGAGGTGCTGGACCCCGGCACCGGTTTTAGCGGACATCTCAATAGTGATGGTCTTCCCCCCCCACTCCTCCGGGGCCAAATTGTGTTTGGCCAACTGGGTCTTCACCGCCTCGCTGTCGGCATTGGGCAGGTCCATTTTGTTGATAGCAACAACTATGGGAACACCGGCGGCTCTGGCGTGGTCGATGGCCTCTAGCGTCTGAGGCATAACCCCGTCGTCGGCGGCGACGATCAAAACCACAATGTCCGTGATCTGTACCCCGCGGGATCTCATGGCGGTGAAGGCCTCGTGTCCCGGGGTGTCTATGAACGTGATTTTTCCACCTTCTTCGGTTTCAACCTCGTATGCACCGAGGTGTTGAGTAATACCTCCGTGCTCTCCGGCGATGATGGTGGAGTTTCGAATAAAGTCCAAAAGAGAGGTCTTGCCGTGGTCGACGTGCCCCATGATGGTCACCACCGGGGGACGAGGCTCCAGCCTCTCCGGCTGCTCCGGAACCTCTTCTGCTAATCCAACTTCCTTCTCCTCTTCGATATTGAAGCCAAACTCCAGCGCCACCGTGGAGATGGTGTCGAGATCCAATCTCTGGTTGACAGTCGCCATTACCCCCAGTTCCATGCATTTGGCGATGATCCCAGTGGGATTGAGCCCCATCGCCTGTGCGAGCTCCGCCACCGACATATATTCCGTCACCTTGAGGAGCTTTTCAGGTGCGACCGCCTCTGTCTCGACCGCCTCGCGAGTGCGATGTCTCCTAGGTCTCTTTACCCCCTCCATCCGGGAGATGGTCCTCTTGACGCTTTCCTTGACCCCCTTCTGGTATGAAAGCTTGTCGACTTCCCTCCTCGCCCCCCTTTTGATGCGTTTTTTGGGCTCTTCAGGTTTTCTCTTGGTCTCCAAAGCGACCGCTTTTTTCCCTGGCGGCGCCTTGACGGCTTCAGGTTTCCTTTTGAGGGCCGCGGTCGCCTTTCGCTTCTCGAGCTTCCTTTTCTTGATCTCTATTTCCCTTTTGACCTCAGCACGCTCTTTGGTGAATTTTTCTTCAACCGCGGTGTGCATCTCCGGGGTGATGGTGCTCATGTGGCTCTTCACCGGAAAACCGAGCTCCCGAAGGATATTTACCAGAGCATCACTCGAGATCTTATGTTCCCTGGCGGCTTCGTATATTCTCTTTTTCGCCAATCTTTTTCCTCCTCACAACCGGAAATCAGGAGAGCTTGAAATCTCCACCCCCAGTTTGCTAGTTGACTCCAACACAGTTTCCATCTGCAGCGAGGGACTAAGCCTCCGGAGCTTGCTTGTCAGTCTCCGCAGGAGCTTTTCCTTGCTCCTCCTTCTCGTTCTCCGCCTGTCTTATTTTCATAAGATTCTCTGCCCCTTTCAGCAGTTTATCGAGGGTTTTGGGGCCAATCCCCTCAATGGCCAGAAGCTCCTCCTTGGACTTCTGGAGCAATTCCTGCACCGTCTCAATCCCCTCTTCGATGAGCTTGGACTTGATCTTTTTGCCCACCGTGGTCATCTCCTCGATGTCGATCTTCTCCTCCTCCTCTGCCTTCTTGATGGCTTTATACTCGGTTTCGGAGAGGATGTTGATTTTCCAGGAGGTCAACTTGGCAGCCAGGCGCGCGTTCTGCCCGGCTTTTCCTATGGCCAAGGAGAGCTTCTCGTCGTCCACCACCACGGTCATCCGATTCTCCTCCGGGAAAAGATCGATGTCGACTATCTTGGAAGGAGCCAAAGCCTTGGTAACGAAGATGGTGGGCTGGGGGCTCCATTGAACGATGTCGATACGTTCATTGGAGAGCTCTCTGACGATGTTCTGTACTCGCATCCCCTTCACTCCGACACAGGCTCCAACCGGGTCAACCCGGCTGTCCAGGGAGCTCACCGCTACCTTTGAACGCTCGCCGGGCTCCCTGGCCACGGCTTTGACCTCGATGATCTTCTCGGCTATCTCGGGCACCTCCAGTTCGAAGAGCTTCAACAAAAACTCCGGACTGGCTCTGGAGAGGGTGATCTGAGGACCTTTAGCGGTTCTCTGGGCGTCCGTGATTATCGCCCGGACACGTTCACCCTGACGATATTTCTCCCTTCGGATCTGCTCCTTCAAGGGTATTATTCCCTCACCTCGACCCAGATTCACGATGATGTTACCCTTATCGATCTGCTGGACAGTGCCGGTCACCATTTCGCCGATGCGGTCCTCATATTCCTCGTAGATCTTTTCTCTTTCGGCCTCTCGCACTTTCTGCGTCAGCATCTGTTTGGCGGCAATTATGGCGTTGCGTCCGAAGTCCTCAAACGGGATGTCTATTTCCATCTCATCATCGGCCTCGGCATTCTCGTCGTATTTTTTGGCCTCCTCCACGCTCACCTCCGTGGTCGGGTCTTCCACCTTCTCCACCACCTTCTTGATGGCGGTAACGGTTATCTCCCCGGTGCGCTGGTCGAGTTCGACCTGGAGGTTCTCGCCGGTTCCAAATTTCTTCCTGGCCGCCACCAGCAGGGCGGATTTTAAGGTCTCGATGACGTAATCCAACTCCAGGTTTTTCTCTCGGGCGATCTGATTTAAGGTTTCCAGTACTTCAAAACTCATCAGGGATACCCTTTCCCGACTAAGAGATTACCACCTTTGCCTTCTTAACAGCCGCAAGGGGAACGGTCTCGATCCCAGTCTCGGTTTCGATCAGGATCTGCTCTTCCTTACAATCTAAGAGTTTTCCCTGGCTTTCGGTTTCCCCGCCGTCGGCCTTGAGGCAACGAACCCTTATGACCTCTCCGATTCGTCGCCGGAAGTCCCTCGGTGTCACCAGAGGGCGGTTGAGTCCCGGCGAGGACACCTCCAGAGTGTAACGATGCGGAATGAAGTCGACATCGTCCAGAAGCGGAGAAAGCTGTCTGGAAACTAAGGCGCACTCCTCTAACAGGATGCCTCCCGGTCGATCCACGATGATTTTCACCACGGTTCTGGCCCCAAAACCGGTGACGTTCACGTCGACCAACTCGAAGCCGTCGCCCTCCACCACCGTGGAAGCCAAATCTCTAATTCTCTCTTTCAGGTCGTCCGGCGTTGACACCGCAGAACCTCCCAATCGCAAAATCATATATTATAAACAAATTGCCACATATATGCAACCAAAATCTATCCTCCCCACCCCTGCTCCCATCTCCCCGCCATCCAAAACAGCACTTCTCCAAGCGAAGAAACACTCCCTCACCTGCTCAACTGATTCACTTCTTTCCCTACCTCAATGTCGTCGTCGGATTGGAACATGTACGAGAGATGATTCTGAATATCTCCTGGTGACTCTCCTGCTCTGCACCGGACGTTCGTCAAGCGGACCGCCAGCTGGACTTAGGACATCTCCCCGGGTCACTCCTCACCGCAGATATACTCTTCTCGATCGCTGAAATCTCCTTTCTAGCGAGAAGATCCCCCTTCAGCTCCAAATTCTCGGGCGTGGCCTCGATAACCAGACCAACCTCAGCAGCATGGCTCATGTCGGTGGAGCCCCTCACGCGAGAGAGTATCGCTCTCTTTTCCGCCTCCGTCAGCCCCCACTTCTCGATCTTTTTATCCATTTCTTCGGAGAGGATTCTCATACCTTTCTCCACTAACCCATCGGTCTTATCGATAAGTATCACCTCCGTGCCGCTGGAGGCAACTACCCAGGAGATCCCCTCCCCATGTTGCCGGCTCCGACCGTCACGATCTTCTTAAACACCATATATATCCCAAAATTAAAGTTCGATTATAATAAGAATTCCACCTGATTGCAAATGATATTGGGTCTTCCGACGAAAGCGAAAAGGGGTTGATTCTGGACAGGTTGGCTGGAGCGACCCGGGCTATCGGTGCGGAGAAAAGACCTCGGTAGTCTCTCAGAGCGGCTGGGCTTCTGGTCCAGAGGCCAGGCCGTCGAGCTGCCCCAGAAAGCCCTCCTTGGTGTTGACGTTGTCCGGGAAGGAGACAATCGTAAAAGAGACCTTCCAGTCATCCTCCGAGGCAACATTCGAGAGCAGAAAATTCTGAATGTTTTCCTGAAGTCTGTTCGACAAAGCCTTGGCACCGTTTCTGGGAGTCTCGACTAAAAGCAGGGCGATCCGGTTCTCGTCGAAGCCAGAAGCAACGTCGGTCTGTCGAATCGACCTCTTGATGACTCGCCGCAGACCCTCCAGCATCTCCTGTTGGTTGTGATAGTTGAGAATCTCGGCGGCTTCGCTAATCCTGCCACTGCTGGTCATGGTGATGGTGAGACAGGAGAGATATTCGCAATATCTTTCGGCACGTGTCAACTCCTGTCTGGCCCTGAGACCGAAATGCTTGAAGGACCTGAAAAAATCATCCAGGTTATCCTCGGAGCAATATCGCTCTGGGACTTCCCCGAAAGAGAGGTTTTCGCTTTCTTCCATGTTGTCTCCCTTCAACCTCTGTTTTCCGTTTTATCATTTTCACTTCCTGATACTGTAACAACAGACACCCTCAGCTCAGTTCCTCGGCCAAGAAGAGCTTAAGGGTCCGGACCGAGAGAAAAGAAACAAACTCTCCCAAATCTATAACCAAGATCATCTTCTGTCAACTTCTCTGCGCCTCTTTCCGACCTAACTGACGATTCCGTAGTCCTTAATCTTGTATAGCAGGGAACGATAGCTTATCTCCAAAAGCTTCGCAGCCTTGCGGCGATTCCAGTTGGTTCGCCTCAGGGCCTCTGAGATGACTTTCTTTTCCTCCTGGGTCACCAGGGCGCTTATCCTCCTCTTCAGCGAAAGCTCCCCTTCTGCTCTCGAAGAGGGCGGCTCCGGCCCTCCGGAAGAGATTTCCGTTGCAATTCTCTCGGAAAGCTCGAAAACCATGCTTTCGTCGTTTCTAACCACAATCTGCTTTATGAGGTTCTCCAGCTGTCTCACATTTCCGGGCCAGCTATACTCTTTCAGAGCTTTCAGGGCCTCAGGGGATAAGCCCAGGAAGTCCCGTTCATACAGGATGCGATATCTCTGGAGGAAATGGTCGACCAGAAGCGGAATGTCTTCGCTCTTCTCCCGAAGCGGCGGCAACTGGATGGTTATCTCGTTAAGGCGGTAAAAGAGGTCTTCACGGATGATCCTCTTTTGTAGAGCTTCCTCCACATTCTTGTTGGTGGCACAGACAATCCGGACGTCCACCCTGACGGTCTGTATCCCTCCCACTCTGACGAACTCGTTTTGCTCCAGAACCTGCAAAAGTTTGGACTGCAGTTCCAGAGGCATATCCCCGATCTCGTCTAAGAAGATCGTGCCGGTGGAGGCGATCTCGAACCTGCCCGGTTTGTTCTTCACCGCGCCGGTGAAAGCTCCCTTCTCGTAACCGAAAAGCTCCGCCTCCAACAACTCCCTGGGGATGGCGGCACAGTTGACCTTGGTGAAAGGTTTCTGACCTCGAGTGGAGAGAGCGTGAAGCATCCTAGCGACAATTTCCTTGCCGGTGCCGGATTCCCCCAGGATGAGAACCGTCAGCTCGCTGTCGGCGACCTGTTCGATGACGTTTTTGACCGCGAGCATCTGGGGACTATCTCCGATAAGGGTGTCATAAGCGGACTTAGCCTCCAGCTTCGATTTCAGCCTAGTGACTTCCTTTTTGAGGCGGTTTTTCTCCAGGGCAGTGCGGATATGGATTTCTACCTCCTCGATGTTGAAGGGCTTGTTGATGAACTCGGAGGCGCCGCGACGAATCGACTCTACAACATTTTGAGTGTCCCCGTGTCCGGAAAGCATGATGACATCGAGATTACCATCGATGGTCTTGACCTTATCCAGGACTTCCATTCCCGATAGACCCGGCATCTTGATATCCAGGAGCACCAGCTCCGGCTTTTCTTTGGTCACCATCTGAATCCCTTCCACCCCGTTGCGGGCGGAAATGACCCGGTAGTTCTCTCCCAAACCCTCCGAGAGAATCCAGGGGACCTTGGGGTCGTCGTCTATAACCAGAACTTTGACGCTCTCTTTTCTCATGGCCTCGGTCTCTCAAGCGGCAGATAAATCCTGAAGGCGGTTCTCACCCCGGGCTGGCTTTCCACCTCAGTGAATCCTCCGTGAGCGGTCATGGCTCTCTCCACCACGGCCAGCCCCAGACCGGTCCCTCCTTCCTTGGTGGTAAAATATCGTTCGAAGATGCGGTTGATATTCTCCGGCGGGATGCCAACGCCGGTATCGGAAATCGAGATCTGAGAGAAACTCCCTCCCTTGTCTGCTCTATCCACCTTCTCTAACCGGATCTCAATTGTCCCCCCAACAGACACACTTTCCAGAGCGTTCAAGAGGATGTTCAGAATCGTCTCTAAGATTTCATTTTCGTAAACCAGCACCTCCGGAAGGTCGGGCTGGTAATGACGCTCCAGCTTAATCTTTTTCTCGGCGAAGTCCCTCTGCAACAGTGCCACCGCTTTTTCTATGAGCTGGGATAAGTCTTTAGAAACCAGACCGTATTTCTTGGGGTTGGAGAAGTCCAGAATCTCTCTGGTCAACTGCACCATTCTGTCGATTTCCGCCTGAGCGACGTTGCAGAACTCCCTAACCTCCGACTTGTCCCGGTTCCTCTTTTCCAGGATCTGAAGGCTCCCCTTCAGATTTGTCAGCGGTCTTTTCAAATCGTGGGAGATCTCCGCGACCATCTTTCCCATGGTGGCCAACTTAGTGACATTGTTGATGCCTTCCTGCCTCTCGTAGAAAGAGACCGCCTGGGAGGTGATGATGGAGAGAAGGTGCTCGCTCTCCTGAGAGAAGGAGGGATTCCCATAGCCGCCGAGGCACAAAAGACCCCGCAAGTTCTCACCCGCTCCAACCGGAATTACCAAGATCTTCTCCCGGGACAGAGGCAGGGGGAGCGCCTCTGTGAAAAATCTATACACCCTCTTCTTCATCTCATCTATATCGGCATCCTGTTCAACAGCTGAACTTTCAGAGTCGAAGGAGATTTGAGCTTTCTTTAGAAAATCGAAATTGTCATCATTTGAATCCTCACCGTAAGAGTATGTGAGTTCCCTGCTTTCCTTCTCCCGTGTCAGAAGGTAGAAGAAGTCAAGGTTGATTATCTCTTTTAGGCCCCGATATATCGAACCGAACAGCTCCTGGATATTCTTGCTGGAATCCAGTTGACAGGCGATGTTGTAAAGGAAAGAGAGTTGCTGGATCTTTCTTTGCCGGTCATCGAACAGCTGGGCATTGTCGATGGCAATGGCGGCCTGGTTGGCGAAGGTGACCAGAAGTTTTAAGTCTCTCTCGTCGAACTTACCGCCTCTCTTCTTGTTGTTCAAATTGATGACCCCGAGAAGCCTTTCCTTCACCAGAAGCGGTGCAGAGATCAGAGATTTGGTCTCATATCTCTGACGATTGGTGCGACGGAAACGACGATCCTTTTCGACGTCCTTCACAATCAAAGGTTCGCCTTGCTTGGCAACGTAACCAGCAATACTCTCTCCCAGTGGCAGACGGGTGTTCTTCACTACCTCGGGATCGATTCCGATGGCGTTGGAGATGCGCAGCTCTTTTCCGGTGTCGTCGAGGAGCATGATGGAGCCAACTCTTGCCCCGATCACCTTGGTTGCCAGCCCGATCATGGTGCCCAGAAGCTGCTCTAAATCTATGGTTGAGGCCATGACCACGGCGGCCTGATGCAAAGCATTCAGATCCGAAATTCGAGCCTTCAGCTGGCGATTCTTCTCCTTCCACAACGCCAGAACCTGCCTCTGGGAGAGCTCCTCTTTCCGCCTTCTGATGGCGGAGTTGACGGAGTCAAGCAGTTCCTGAGATTCAATGGGCTTGGTGAGATAATCAAAAGCTCCCTGATTTATTGCCGCCTTCGCAGACTCCAGAGAACCGTATCCGGTTATCAGGATGACCATCAGGTAGGGGTCGAAGCTCTTAGCCTCCTTGAGAAGTTTTAGACCATCAAATTGAGGCATCTTTATGTCAGAAAGGAGCAGGTCGTAGCCTCCCTGTTTGAGCATCTCCAGAGCGCTGTCCCCCTTCCGGGAGGTCTCCACCGCATACCCCTTGATACCCAGGAGAGCTTTGAGGTTGAGACAGATCTTCTCCTCGTCGTCGACAACGAGGATTTTTCCTTTGCTCTCCTCAGAGATTTGCTTTGAGTCGCTCATCTTTCATCGCTAGCGATTCAACTCTCCAGGTGCCGCCTCCTATTTTCCCAACCGAGAGAGGTAGTTGTGGTGATATTCTTCACGTTCAACCAGAAAAGCTGGTCGGCGACTGAAGATTTCCATACATATACAACGCGAACAGCTTGTGAGGTCAGGCCGACTCGAAACGGGACCGTCATCTTCCTTGCTTGGCGAATGCGCTTCACATATCTTAATCGGTAAGAAGCGAGAGTTCGTTAAGAGCTTATAGGAAAAGCGCAAGTTTCCGGCAGCTTCGCACCATGTTGAAAACCTCGATAGCCCTGCTTGTCGTCGCGTTCGCCTCCTTGACCCTGTGCTCGCTCCTGGAGTGCGGAGGTGGTCTGAGTGATCGGGGGGTTCAGGGGCTCTTCGAGGGCCTCGTAGCGGGAGAAGATCTGTACCCGTATCGGATGCGGTTGACACGGAACGTCATCGTCGATAGCTGCCCAGTTTTCGTCCAGGGCGGGAAAAGCATCGTCTATGCTGCCGAAATGGAAATGGAGATGGAAGACGACGGCCTCTTCAGAAAGAGAAAAACCCTGTGCAGTCAGCTTTTCTTGCTTGATTTAGAGACTGGAGAGAAGAGGAAACTATCGGAAGAGGGATGGTTCGACCAGTTCCCCAAACCCTCTTGGGATGGTGACAAAGTAACGTTCCAGAGTCGGAAGGAGAGCACTAACTCTCCTCTGGGACTGTATTGTATCGATTTACCCTCCGGCAGAAGATCCAGCTTGGCCAGTTACTTCGTTTGTGGAACAACCCCTGCCTTCGGCCCGGGGGATTCGCTTTGCGTTTTTATTTCGCATGGGAAGGGGGTTTGCTTATTAGACTTGCCGGGCGGTGGAGAAAGAAATATTTACTATCGATCGGGGTTATTCCGCTGGAGGAGGCTGCCGGAGTTGCCGGATATGCCCTCCTTCTCTCCCGACGGGCGAAAAATCGTCTTCGAGTCGGGATTGACGAGGAAGTGTATATTCATGATGAATTCCGATGGCCGCAACATCAAGCTATTGACCCCCCACGGGGAGAACTGTTTCCACCCGACCTTCTCGCCGGAGGGGAAAGGAGTCCTGTTCGTTTCGGATTACAATGGAAGCGATAATCTCTATTCTCTGAGTCTCTCGGATATGAGACTGATGCAGATAACCTTCGATGATAGCGACAAAGCCTACCCCTCCTTTTCTCCGGACGGTGGTAAAATCGTCTTCTCCTCCAAGCCGAAGGAATCTGACGACTACTACTACGACATATTCATTATCTCTAAAGAGCCGCTGAATCTCTCTCCGGCGATGGAGGATTTCCAAGCTTCTGCCGAAAGACAAGCAAACCTGAAGAGCTGATGGTTGACAAAGAAACCGCAAACAGAGTGAAGAGCTTCTGCAGAAGCTTGAGCGAGTTTTTCGAGATAAAGGGGGTCTTCCGGGATGAAAGCGACTTCCTGGTGAAATGTCGCCCCTTCTTCTCTCTGGTGGAGCCGAGGGAGTTCATCTCTCAGAAAGCAGAGGCGCATGACTTCACAGTGAAGACAGAAGATGCGGGAGAGGACCTCATTGTGACTCTGCGCAGTTATCATCCGGTGGCGAAGCCCGAGAAGAAAATTCCCTGGTTGAATGTTGTGCTATTCGTGGCCACGGTGATCTCCACCATGCTGGTGGGGGCGATGATGGAAGGATACAATCCCCTCAACGGACTCGATATCCTGAAGGGCGGGAGTTTCTCGGTGGCGATTCTCGGTATCCTCCTCTGCCACGAGTTCGGGCACTATGTGGTCTCCCGCAAAAAC
>Ga0209986_10002106_pt1 | contig 18483 bp, 20 predicted proteins | sample BlataG_FD_183168 | JGI IMG/M metagenome (GOLD analysis project Ga0209986, IMG submission 183168) | Deep subsurface microbial communities from Black Sea to uncover new lineages of life (NeLLi) - Black_00105 metaG (SPAdes) (version 2) | ecosystem: Environmental > Aquatic > Marine > Oceanic >... | reverse complement strand
ATGTGAGTCAAATGTATTCTTATCTGAATTGGTATAAAGAACATAAATGGCAAGAAGGTCAGAGACAGCCGATTGGTTTGATTATATGCAAGACAAAAGACGAAGAAACGGTTCATTATGCTTTAGGCGATTTAAAGAGGGGGATTTTTGTGGCGGAATATAAGGTAAAATTACCGAGCGAAGAAGAAATAAGGAGAAGAATAATGTGGTTGGAAGAATGAGAATATTAGTAACCGGTTGTGCGGGTTTCATCGGAAGCCATTTAGTGGATAAGTTGTTAGAGCAAGGATACGAAGTGATAGGAATAGATTGCTTTACCGATTATTATTCAAAGGAAATCAAAGAAAAAAATATAGAAAACGCTCTTAAAAACAACAATTTCAAACTTATCGAAGAAGACATTCTGAACATGGATAATTTCCCTGAAGTGGACTATGTGTTCCATTTAGCGGCACAAGCAGGTGTAAGGGCTTCATGGGGAAAGAGCTTTGAGATATACACGAGGAATAATATAGAAGCAACGCAAAAATTATTAGAATTTTACAAAGGCAGAAAAATCAAAAAATTCGTTTATGCCTCGTCTTCTTCCGTATATGGCGATGCAGAACTGCCAATGAGTGAGGATTCTTTACTAAAACCGGTATCTCCGTATGGTGTAACAAAATTAGCAGGAGAGAACTTGTGTTATTTATACTGGAAGAATTATGGAGTTCCAACGGTTTCTTTAAGGTATTTCACCGTTTATGGACCAAGGCAAAGACCTGATATGGGGATTCATAAGTTCGTAAAAGCGATTTTGGATGATGAAGGAATAACTGTTTTTGATGACGGAACGCAGACGAGAGATTTTACTTTTATGGATGATGTGACAGAAGCGAATATATTGGCGGCTAATAGTAAGATAGAAGGAGAAGTTTTTAATGTCGGTGGTGGAAGCAGGATAAGTGTTAACGAATTGATTGAATTATTGGAAAAAATAACAGAGAAAAATGCTAAAATTGACTACATAGAAAAACAAAAAGGGGATGTCCGGGATACGTTAGCAGATACGAATAAAATACGAGGGTTAGATTGGAAGCCGAGGGTTAAGATAGAAGAAGGACTTAAACAATTTGTTAATTGGTTTAGGGCAGACGTGTGAAACCAAACCGTGGAGATGAAAGAGCAGTTGATTAGGGACGAAGCAGTAGTTTGCGTGGTTGGATTAGGCTACGTAGGTCAGCCATTAGCAGAGGCGTTTTCGAAGAGTTTGAAGGTTATAGGATTTGACGTAGACGAAGATAAGATAAGAAAACTCAATGAAAACAGCAGTAATAACAACATGATTTACACAACAGACCCCTCTTTGATCGGACAGACAGATTTTATCATAATTGCGGTTCCAACGCCGGTAACGAAATCGAAAGAACCGGATTTGTCGTATGTGAACTCTGCTGCAATGACTGTTGGTAAGAATCTGAAAAAGGGCAGCGTGGTTATTCTGGAATCTACGGTTTATCCCGGTGTTACGGAAGAAATAGTAAAGCTAATACTGGAGGAAGAATCAGGAATGAAATGTGGTGAAGATTTTAAGATTGGTTATTCGCCGGAGAGGATAAATCCTGGTGATGAAGAACATGATTTAACAAGAATAATGAAAATAGTTGCGGGAATGGATAAAGAGACAACGGAGATTCTCGCAGAGCTTTACGGAACTATAACGAATGTTTATAAAGCAAAGGACATCAGAACTGCAGAGGCTGCAAAGGTTATAGAGAACATCCAGCGGGATTTGAACATTGCTTTAATGAATGAACTTGCGATCATATTCCAGAAGATGGGCTTGGATACAAAAGCAGTCTTAGAAGCCGCAGGAACAAAATGGAATTTTCATCGATACAAGCCTGGATTGGTCGGCGGGCACTGCATTCCTATTGACCCATATTACCTCGTGTATAAGGCAAGAGAACTGGATTATCACCCACAAGTAATACTGGCTGGGAGAGCAATAAATGACTACATGCCAAAGCATGTCGCGGGGATGGCGATAAAAGGCTTGAACGAAGTCGAGAAGGTGATAAAAGCCTCGAAAGTTTTGATTATGGGTTTGACGTACAAGGAGAATGTACCCGATACGAGGGAATCTCCGGTAAGGAAGATGGTACGGGAGCTTAAGGAGTTTGGTGTGGATGTGTATGGGTACGACCCACTGCTCCGTGACGAGATGATCGAGGGATTTGGTGTGAAGGCTCTGGATGATCCGGACGTGAAGGTGGACTGCGTGATTGTGACGGTGGCGCATGATGAGTTTAGGGAGCAGAGGCTGGATGATATTGGGGGGATGATGGGTGAGAAGCCTGTGTTGATTGATGTGCGGGGGATGTTTGATGGGGAAGAAGCTGGTAGGAGGGGGTTTTGTTATAGGAGACTGTGAAGATAATTACTCAATGCAAGCAAATTCCTTGGTGGTCTGTTTGTTGGTGCGCTCAGGCAGAGCCAGAAGGAAAATGATTGAGGATACAAAATGACAGAAATTATTAAAAAGCTCGATTATAAAAGCCTCCTCAACAACGTTTCAAATCTCATTGAAGAGGCAAGAAGAAAAGCAGTCAAGCAGGTAAATACAATTATTGTTCAAACTTATTGGGAAGTTGGAAGACTTATTGTGGAAGAGGAACAGAAGGGGGAAGAAAAAGCTGACTACGGAACAGCACTTGTTGTAGAGTTGTCAAAAGACCTCACAAAACGATATGGAAAAGGATTCAGCAAATCTAACCTTTTTCTTATGAGAAAATTCTATCTTACTTACCCACCTCAAAAATTCCAGACAGTGTCTGGAAAATTCGGGGAAGGGCAAATGCTCTCATGGTCTCACTACTGTGAATTAATAACAATCAAAGACGACCTTGCTCGTTCCTTCTATGAAATCGAAAGCATTAGAAACAACTGGTCGGTTAGAGAATTAAAAAGGCAGATAAACTCATTATTATTTGAGCGGCTTGCTTTGAGTAAGGATAAAGATAAGGTTACGCAACTTGCTCAAGAAGGGCAGGTTATCGAAAGACCAGAAGATGTTATAAAAGACCCTTATGTGCTGGAATTTTTAGGGTTACCTGAGAGAAGTTATTATACGGAATCGCAGTTGGAGCAAGAATTGATTAACCACCTGCAAGAGTTTATCCTGGAATTGGGTAAAGGCTTTACTTTTGTTGGCAGGCAAAAAAGAATTACAATTGATAACGAACATTATTATATTGACCTTATCTTTTATCATAGAATACTCAGGTGTCTTGTATTGATTGATCTGAAGATGGGTAAGCTTATACATGCCGATGTTGGACAGATGAACTTTTATTTGAATTATATCAAGGATCAGGAGACGCTCGAAGATGAAAATCCACCTGTTGGGATTATTCTTTGCACAGAACCGAATCGCAGTAAAGTATTTGTGGAGTATGCGCTGGGAGGGTTGAGCAATAAGGTCTTTGTGTCTAAATATAAATTGTATCTCCCAACAACGAATGAGTTGGAGGCTGAGATGCAGAAAGAAGCCGCTCGGCTATCGCTTATAAAATATGAGGTAGGGGAAGTAAAATGAACTGGGAGCTACCGTTGTCCAGAATATATTGTGATGAAGGAGGGTTCCGGGCAGAAGTTCCAGCCCCGCCAGACTGCTATTCCCAGGGCGAAACAGTTGAAGAGACGGTGATGAATATGAAAGAAGTAATTGAAGCACACCCATTGGTTTTAAAAGAGGATGGTGGAGAGATCCCGAACGAGAAGAGTTTGTTACTGGAAGGGTGGAAAAGTGTCTGCGGTTTTACAAAGATTGTTTTGGACGTTCACTCCAAAGGATTGAACGATGTCGGGAAGGTGGTAAAAGGGTCGAAAGTTTTGATTATGGGTTTGACATATAAAGAAAATGTTCCAGATACGCGGGAATCGCCAGTGAAAGAAATGGTGAAGGAATTGAAAGAATTCGAAATTGAAGTTTACGGATATGATCCATTATTAAGCAAGGAGGAAATAGATGCATTTGGGGTAAAAGCTTTGGATTTTTCTTTTAGCACAGGTTTTCTTTTGTAAAAAGAAAAAGTGTGTTGATGTAAGGGGTATGTTTGATGGAGAAGAGGCAAAAAGAAAGGAATTTTATTATAGGAGTTTGTGATTGCATTATCTTGCTAAAAAGAGAGGGATAAGGCTGTGAACGAATAATACAGCAACTCTTTCTTTATTAAATTACTAAAACTTTTGGAATGACAAGATAGGAGTATTTTTCTATCCTTGAAAGCATTTAAATTGATTAGGTGAAGAGAACCAATGCCAAACGAAGAATATTTGAATGAATCGTTACGGAAAATAGCCAAAGGAGCGGGAATAACATTCGTTGGAACGGCAATCGGAATGTTCTTTGGCTTCTTCACAAGGATGATTATTGCAAGATTTCTTGGTCCTGGAGATTATGGTCTGATTTCTTTGGGTGTTGCTGGCTTAAGCATCACTGCAACTATTGGGTTATTGGGATTGCCAGCGGGAATTACTCGACATGTTTCTTTCTACAAAGGAAAAGGAGATAAAGGAAGGATAAAGGGCACAATTGTTTCCGCTTTAAAAATAAGTTTTCCTATAAGCATAATTTTGGCATGTTTACTATTTTTCGGCTCGAATTGGATTTCTGTTAATGTTTTTCATGACGAAAAATTAACACAAATCCTGCAAATATTCGCAATCGCCGTTCCTTTTTGGTGTTTAGCACAGATTTTCCTGCGTGCAACAATTGGTTTTCAGGATATGAGGTACAAGGCTTATGTAGAGGATATATTCCAAAATATTTTCAAGTTAGCTGTGATTGTTCTTCTGCTCTACTTAGGGTTTGGAGTTTTAGGAGCAACCTGGGGTTGGTCTCTTACAATAATTGTTATGTCTTTTTTAGCTTTTTATTTCTTGGAGAAAAGAGTTTTCCCTGTTTTTAATACGAAAGTGAAGGCAATTTCAATTAGAAAGGAACTCTTCTCTTTTTCCTGGCCTATGACCCTTGTGGATGCATCACGATTGATATTTGGATGGATAGGTACGCTGATGCTGGGATATTTCATTACTTCTTACGATGTTGGGATATACAATGCGGCTTTGCCAATTGCAGGATTGATGCAAATAGCACTTGCATCCTCTGCCACCATTTTCATGCCCGTTATATCAGAATTATACTCTCTAAGGAAATATGAAGATATAAGAAGAACATACAGTATAGTTACAAAATGGGTTTTTTCTATCGTTTTCCCTGTTTTTCTTTTGATAATCTTATTTGCAAAGCAAATTATGTGGGTTCTGTTTGGGTCTGAATATGTTTCAGGAGCCATGGCGCTTTGCATTTTAGCGTTTGGATATTTAATTGCTTCTGTTGTTGGACCCGCAAGCAGCATACTCGTCGCATCTGGAAGAACTAAGGTAATACTAGTGTGTTATTGTGTTGGTGCGGCAGCAAATCTATTTTTAAATCTATTTTTAATTCCAATCCATGGTGTAAACGGAGCAGCCATCGCTACGGCGTCTTCGTATGCTTTTATGAATATTCTTACATTCTTATTTGTTTATAAACTTGAAAAGGTGCAGCCATTCAGAATGAGTTCTTTAAAACCAATTTTTGCTTCTGTTCTGGCTTGTTTACTGGTATATGCAGTGACAAAATATTTGATTGGTGCAACACTGTTTGTTTTGATAGTAATGTTTTTCTTATTCTTAGCACTTTATTTCTCCTTACTCTTAATTTTCAAAGGTTTTGAGGAGGAGGATTTGATGATTATGAGGGCGATAGAGGAGAGAACAGGTATGAAGTGGGAGTTAGCGAGGAAAATTATCGGGAGATTTTTATAACCGCAAGTATGTGTAATCGGCTAAAAAAAAAAATCACCATATTGCCAGATAATTCTTTAGGAAGGTATCCACTTCATCAATACGTCTGATTATTCCATATTCCATGCATATTATTTCATTCTCTTCTTATTTTTAGTGTATTGCCGAATTATTTCTTGAATAGAATATAATCCAAGCGATCCATACGTTTTTAATTCACTAAGATTTCTGGCATGTACTAATTTGTTCATCCCTTTTTTAAAAATGACGGGAGGTGTAAACTCTTCATTCCTTGCGACTTCTCGTGCCTGCAATCTTGTTCTTATTTTAATAAGTGTGTCTATATCGAAGTTCTCGATATAAACTGGAATATTTGGTGGCTGTCCAACTATTTCGTTTTTCTTTGAGTAATAGGGGGCATCCCAAGAAAAATCAGAGGGTAAACTACCAATTTTCTTTGCGCGTATTTCCAAATACGTTCCCGGGAAAATAGTCAAAACACTAGGTGCGATTATGTCTACACACGGTTCAAGTTTATCCATGAATCTAAAAGTCATTTCAAGATCGTTTTCAGTCTCCCCGGGATTAGAATATGTGAAAAAGGCTTTTGTTTTTATTCCTAACTCTTTACAATTTCTTGCGCATTTTTTAACTTGATCAAGAGTAATTTTTTTGTTTAATAATTGTAAAACATTTGGTGATCCTGATTCTACACCAAACCCTACATAATAACACCCTGCATTTTTCATTTCTTTCAATATCTCTTTATTAACATTGTCCACCCTAATATCGCAAAACCATTTGAAATCTAGTTTTCTTTTCTCTATTTCTCTGCACAAACCTAAAATATGCTTTTGAGAGAGCGTGAGCGTATCATCGACAAAATTAATGCCCTCTAACCTATATTCATTCAATAAACATTCAATTTCATCAACTATATTCTCGGGGCTTCTTGTACGATGGGCGTGGCCCCACATAACCGAAGTCGAACAAAATGCACATTTAATTGGGCAACCTCTGCTTGTCATCACACTTGTGCAGGGGACATCCACAAATTCGAGCGTTTGATTATATTTTTTCAATGATATTTTTTTTCGATCTGGAAACGGAAGACGGTCCAAATCGCGGATAAAAGGTCTATCAGGGTTATGAACAATTTTGCCATCATACCTATAAGATATACCGAGAATATTTTTCAAATCAAGATTATTCTGAACTGCGCGAGCTAAATCCAGTATTGTATATTCTCCTTCTCCCCTTGCAACTATATCTATTTCTTTGATGTGCTTTAACGTCTCATCAGCCGTAAAAGAGAAATGCACACCACCTACCACAACAATAGAATTTGGATTTTCGTTTTTTGCCAATTTAGCGGTTTTTAAAGCATCGTGTCTTGAGTATGTGGTAGCAGTTATGCATACGATTTCTGTTTTTTCTTTACTGACGAGTGTTCGCAATTTTTTGAAATCATGTTCCATAGCAATGCAATCGATAACCGTTGTCTCAAACTGTGCTGCCTCTAAAACAGATGACATCGAAAGAAGCCCCAAAGGTGGCATATTAGTCTTGGCTACGTATTCAGCAGGCGGAACTATTAATAAAATTTTCATCTCTCTTCTCCTGCTTTAATGCATAAAAATAGATTGAAAAACGAAAAAAGCAATATTAACGGATTTTCATGGTAATATCTCACATATTTTTCTTTTTCTATCATAAAACCTGCCGATATTATAATTTCTTCAATCATCAAAAGAGGAATTGTCTTATCATATGGTTGAGAGTGTTTTTTTACTTTATGTCCTCCTAATAATCTTCTTGCAACACCACGTGCTTTATAAAATGGCAAACTTAAAATAACGCCGATTTTCTTAACCCACATAATTTCCGATTGTGGTGTTTCCAAAATCAAACAACCACCTGGCTTTAATACACTATAAATCTCACGTACGGCTTTTTCCGCGTTCGGTATATGCTCTATCACATCAAGACAAGTTGCACTCTCGAAAATATCAGATTTAAACGGCAAATTACAAGCGTCTGCTTGAATCAAAGTATCATTCTTTTTTGCAGCGATTTTAAGCGATCTCATGCCAAAATCGATACCAACGGTTTTCTTCTTTTGCGAAATCACATGAGTTCCATCACCTCTTCCGGTTCCAACGTCTAAATGCAAGCCATTGGATGGGATGTATTTCAATACTTTTCTCATTCTAATCCTTCCGCGAGATTCTTCAATATTTTCCCAATCGAATTTATCCCAATCCGCGTAGGTTATCTTAAAATCGTTTGATTCCACTTAAGGTTCACCCCCACCTTTTAAACAATATCCACTTATTTTATCTCCAAAATACTTTAGCTTATTTCGCATCTTATAGTTTTTTAACAGTTTAATTTGGTCTTCAAATAAAATATACGATGGCTCCAAATAAACTTCATCAAAATTAATTTTCAAATCATTTTCCAATCTTCCTATTGACAATTTATTACAATGTGTAGGATCGTCAAATAAATAATATTTAAACATTCCGGTCTTTAATGCTTTTAACATGTCATAAAACCGTTTAACAGGATAGTTTGGAGTTCCAATAACAAACCTCCCTCTCTTTTTCAAAATCCTGCGAATTTCTTTCAAATAGCCAAGATAATACTTTTTAGGGATATGTTCTATCACATTTGAAGAAAAAACGATATCGAAAAATTCGTCTTCAAAAGGAAGTTTATTTCCACTACTACTCAGGTGAACACAATCGAATCCTTTTTTGCGTACTTCATGTACCCTGTCAATTAAAACTTCAGTGCCATATAAATTTTGTTCATTTAAATATTTTCTAAAAACCTCAAGATACCTCCCATTTCCACATCCAAAATCCAACAACCTTAATTTAGAATTATCATTATTTGGATTTATTCCGCATAATTCTAAAATCTTTTTTTCAGTGGTTTTGGATATCTCTTGCTCCCACGGGACTTTGTGATTTAGCATATTTTTTTATCACCCCGTATTATTTCTTTTTGTTCCCTTAACAGTTAAACTCCATGGCTTTATAAATAGTAACTGCAATTCTGATTCATTTGTCATTAATATTTCAAAGTTATTCTCAATGTACCACCTTTTTACTTCACCATACGTGTGATGTGTGGCAATTGGCGCCGAATACCAATCATACATATGGATTAATGTTGGCTGAATCCTTACAAAAATATTAGCAATATTAAAAAGTCCCATTTTCGAAAGTAATTTCCCCAGTTTGGACATGAAATTGGCAAATTTAACATTGTTCTCAACAGACATATTGGTCGTAATTTTTCTGAGTAAGAAGTCATTGATTTCCCACACCGGGTTTAACTTGTGGTAAACATGCGCCGTAAAAACCCCTCCTGTTTTGATGTGGCTGGCAATAGATTTGAATGCGCGATACGCATCTCCTGTATGCATTAACACACCAATACTAAAGGCAGTATCAAATATATTCTTCTTAAAAGGCAACTTAAAGAGATCTCCTTGGATGATGTGGATATTGTCCATTTCCTTTGTATTTTCATATGCAGCTTCCACAGTTCCGGTTCCAATATCCGCTCCGATTACTTCTGCGCCATAATTTGCCGCCTGGTTGGAAAAACGTCCATTCCCGCATCCGGCATCCAAAACCAATTTCCCACTTGATAAGTCCTCCCCGGTCATCAAAGATTTGCTTTTGAATGCACTAATTGTATTCGAAACAAATCCGCCATCATACTTGATACGTTCTTCCTTTGGGATATCATCCTCTTCAAGCCAACCCCAATTGATAAACTTTTTCCATTCATAGCCAAAATATTCAATTGTTTTTAATCGAATCTGGTAATCATCTTCTATAAAACCAGTTTTGCTTTTGCTCAATGAAACATCCATTTGCTCCAATCTTTCGTCATACTTGCTTACAAAATCGGCGAAGATATCTGATTTTGCAATAACATCTACCGGAAGGAAACGGGGAACATAATCAATTAGAAAATAATTATTATGACAATTCTTACATACAAATACACCATCTTTTATTTTCGCTTCTTCTTTACAAAAAATTTCCAGATCAAGTTCGTTCCCACAATCCGGGCAAGCAAGATAGTCCAATAACTCTTCTTTCATGTGTTCACTCTCCACCTTCTATACCACAACTCAAAAAGGAGTAATAACCACAATTTTGCCCTATCAGTAGAATTTCTACGACGAACCAATTTATCAATAAATGCTTGCTCAAGGATACCATCCTTTACTACGCATGGATCTCTCAATACATAAACATTATCGTCAATCAAACCAAGCTTGTCAATAGGGGCGCTGAATCCTTTTTTCTTCCTGTGAGTTATCTCTGGTGGAAGTAGTGATGTAGCAATCTTTTTAAGCAAATATTTTTTTTCTTTATTCTTAAATATAACCTTTGAATCCAGTGACATAAGATATTCGACTATGTGGTGGTCCAAAAAAGGCACTCGAACTTCAAGGGAATTTGCCATACTTGCACGATCTACTTTAGCAAGAATGTCATCCACTAAAAAAGTATGCAAATCCAAAAGTTGTAGGTCTTTTACAGTCTTTGGATTGCTTTTGGCATACTTCCCAATAATGTTATCTGCATTAATCTTTTCATAATAGTCGCTGCTAAAAAGCTCTTTAATTTCACTCTCTTCAAATCGAGGCGCCATAATCATCCTGTATCGCTCTAATCCATCTACTGAAAAACGCTTAATCCGGTATTTTAGAATTTTTAAGATTTCGTTGTCAAACTTATCCGACAATTTTGAAATAACAGAATACGCCCTTTTGAAAAGCCAGGAAAAAATTTCAAATCTATTGTAATAATCAAAATCGGAATACCAGTTATAACCTGCGAATGTTTCATCCCCACCATCTCCAGATAGTGCAACTTTTACTTCATTACTTACTGTTTCCATCAGGAGGAACGTAGGAAACACGGAGCTATCCCCTAAGGGTTCATCGTAATAATATAATATTTTCTCTAATAAATATGGAATTTTCGCAGCAGATAAGATTTTTTCAGTGCTTTTTGTTTTGAATTTATTAGCCACCCGCCTTGAATATTGCAATTCACTATATTCCTGTGGTTCAAATCCTATTGAAAAAGTTAATAAATCTTCTTTCACTTTACTTCCAATTGCTGTAACCATACTGGAATCTAATCCCCCGCTAAGGAGTACTCCAACTGGGACGTCACTAATAAGATGGTGATTTATAGAATCCTCAAGCAATTTTTGTATATCCTTAGCGATTAAACTTTCATTAGGAGCGTTATTTTCTAATTTCAGATCCCAGTATCTTTTAATAGAATATTTATTATTCTCATATATCAGATAATGTGCAGGAGGTAATTTGTATATACCCTGCCAAATGGAATAAGGCGCAGGGATATACCGGTAGATAAAATAGTACTTTAAAGCGGTAGGATTAATCTTTCTTTTTATTTTTTTATCTTTAACTATACCTTTTAATTCCGAGGAGAATATAAATCTGTTATCATCAAAATAATAATACAGTGGCTTAATTCCTATTCTATCTCTTGCTAAAAATAATTTGTTCGTTTTCTCATCCCAAATTGCAAATGCAAACATTCCACGAAGTTTCTTAAGAGAATCCACACCCCATTGTTCATATGCATGAATGATCACTTCGGAATCTGTTTTGCTTTTAAACTCGTGACCCTTTTTTATCAGCTCCTCTCGAAGTTCCCTATAATTATAAATTTCACCATTAAACGTTAGCCATAGATTATTATCTTCATTGGTCATTGGTTGCCTGCCTGATGAAGTTAGATCTATTATAGATAATCTGCGGTGTCCTAATGCTACATTTCCTTTTTCATTTATATATAATCCTGCATCGTCTGGACCCCTATGTGTTAATTCATCTCTCATTTGTACGAATTTCTCAATATCTATTCTTTCAATTGAAATTTCGCCTATGATTCCACACATTCTACCGCGTACCTCTCATCAACTCAACATGCTGAAGAATCTTCTCACATCGTTTCTTCCAATCATAATCTTGAACTTTTCTATAAGCGCTTTTAGCCAACTTCTCAGCTAATTGCTCATCTTCTAAAACCATTTCTACAAACTGGGTTAATTCTTTGATATTGTTAGGCTCAGCTAATAATCCATCCACTCCATGAGTGATAGTTCTCGAAATTGCAGGGATATCGGATGAAATAATAGGCTTTTTCGCAGCCATATATTCAAATAACTTTAATGGTGAGGTTGTATTAATGTCCATTATTTTTATCTCTTGATCTGTTTTATAAGGCATGATCAGTGCATCTGCTGCTTTTAAATAAAAAGGAACTTTACTATTCTCTACGAAACCAGTAAATGGGACATTTCTAATTTCATGTGATTTAGTGTACTCCCTCCACATCCTTATCTGCTGCTCTCTTCCTCCTACAAGTAAAAAAATAATATCTGGAAGATTTTTGGCAACTAATAATATATGCTCTATCCCCTTATCTGGAAAAAGAGAGCCACAATAGACAACAATTTTTTCATCTTTTGGAAGCTCAAACATCTCCCTAATTTTCTCTTTACTTGGTAAATTTTGAAAACTCTCAACATCAACTCCGTCATCCAACACCAACACCTTCTCCTCAGGAACACCAGCCTCAACAAAGTTCTGTTTTAATATCTCCGAGATCGTCACAAGCCCCTTAAAATATTCAGAACCGCTGAGTTTAATCACTCTCTGCAGGTCGGGATGTTTGATGTTTGGTGTGTGAGACTCCAATATGGTGAGTACCCCGTTTTTTATGTTGTAGTAAGCGGTTCGGTAAGCCCTGCAATAACAAATATCCGTGCCATTTCTCTTACAATATTCGCTGATTCTTTTTTCAGGATCGGAAATCTGCCTTATTCCGCCTTTGGTTATTTTTTTTAGCCCCTCTAAGAAGTAGTAAATGATAGGATTTATCTCTTCAAAGTAAAAGAAGAGGTTATCTCTAAAATATGATATTTTTATGGCATCGCTGATCCCGTAAAATTTGTAGATATTACTTATCTTTCGGCTTTCTCTTCTCTCAAAAAATCTCTCCACAGTTAAAATTTCAACATTATGACCGAGCTTATAAAAAGCATTCGCACTTTTTACTGTATTTATGCTATGAGCCCATTGAGACGGAATGTGTCCTGAACTAACTACTGCTATTTTCATTTCGCGACCTCCGCCCATATCTCACCAAACTGAATACTATAATCTTGGATTCTAAGCCCAGCTTTCTCTAATTCCCTCTCAAAACGCTCTAAGGTATATTCAACATAATGCCCTTTATCCAGCCGATAATCCATGCTTAATTCTTTTTTATACAATGTTATCCAATCCCTATTTATCATAGGAACACGTATTAAAAACCTTGCTGCTTTTTCTCTTAATCTTTCTAAAAACTCAACTCTGTTCCCAATATGCTCAAGAACATTTGACATAATAATAACATCGAATTTCTCATCCGGTAAATCTTTCAATGCATCACCGCAGATGTATTCTATATTCTCTTCTGAATACCTTTCTTTGGCGAAAGAAATATTCTTCTTGTTCAAATCAATCCCCACAACTTTCTTCGCTTTTTTCGCAACATCATAACTCAAAGCTCCATTCCCACAGCCAACATCTAAAACTACATCATCCTTATCCACATTGTCCGCAAAGAATTTGTGATAGTTCATTAGGCGGTGTTTAGGATGAAGCCCATTCTTTTCTACCATATGGGACAAAAAGCCTACGAGCCTATAAGAAAAGCTGTGTATCCATAAAAGGAGTTTTATAATCGGAATTAAAAAAGACTTACTTATGTTCATCTTAATCCACCTCCTCTAAGCAATCTATCATATAACTTCAACTCTCTATCCACTATTTTTTCTAAGCTATAATTCTTGATAATTGCATCTCTTGCATTCACTGCTAATTTATGCCTTAAATCCCCATTGGTCATCACTTCCCTTATCGCCTCCTCTAGGGAATCAGTAGAATTTTCACACAAATATCCGTTCTCCTTATGTTTTACAACCTCTTTTATTCCAACAACATTCGTTCCTATCACGGGCAGTCCACAAGCCATCGCCTCTAACAAAGTTTTTGGATTGCCTTCATAAAGCGAAGGAAGTATAAAAATCTCTGATTTGTTCAATTCCTCCGGCAATCTTTCGTTTGGAATAACACCGGCGAATACAACGTTTTCTATTCCCTCTTTCTTCACTTTTTTCTTCAATGCAACCTCTAACGGACCGTTTCCAACCAATACAAGTTTGACATTTAAGCCTTTTACGGCGTCTATCAAGGAAAACAAATTCTTTTCCTTATCAAACCTTCCAACAAATGTTACCCTTCTTGCCTCTTTCTCGCTTTCAAACGGTCTAAAAGATTCTGTATCCGCATAATTTGGAATAACAGCTATTTTTTCCTGTTTTATCTTGTACTTCTCTACTATAAAATCTTTAATGCTTTGAGAAGTTACTATTATCTTATCTGCTAATTTATAAGAAAAAAATTCGATTATTGAAGCAACAAAACTCAACAAATTTTTCCCTTTCTTCTTTAAAGTTGATGAATACTGATAACCCTGTCTCAAGACCAATTTCTTCCTGAATAAAAGCTTTGTTATCACAGCAGTCCATGACCCAAGCATTTGATTGGTTTTATAAATATCCGCTTTTTTCATCGCTTTTCTGTGAATTAAAGGTGCAAGAAAGCTGTAAATAAATAAATTTATTCCCCTCTTGTTTTGTAAAATCTCAACATTGGGTGCGAGGAAACTTTTGTATTCATTTTCTTCTTCACCACCATACGTTAAAAAATATATCTTATCAAAGTATTTTGCAAGTTCGTTGTATATCCTCACTTCTCTTGAGAGCATTCCTCCTTCTGACCATTTCTTTAGCGACATCCCTGCCGTGAAGAATAAAACAAGTTTTTTATCGCTTAGCATAATTATTTAAATGCTTACTTAGAGGTATAAATATTGTGATGGACTTACGCTACAACTCAAGGGAAGAACGTGCTGCGTACACTTGCAAGAAATATGGCGAGTTCCTACAAGGACGCATATTAGACGTGGGCTGTGGAGATGCTTATCTTAAAGAGCTTGTTAGTAGTGAATGCATTGGAATAGACATTGCAGGGAAGCCTGATGTGGTATTTGATCTCGAACAAGGAAAATTGCCTTTTAGAGACAATAGCTTTGACTGTGTTGTTTGCACTGATGTGCTTGAACATTTGGAAAAAATCCATGATATGTTTTTCGAACTCGCGAGAGTTACAAGAAGATACGTGATAATAAGCTTACCAAATAACTGGAATCCGTTTATTAAGAAAATTTTAAAAGGAGAAAGCGACTTAAAATTTTATGGATTGCCCGTAGAGAAGCCAAGAGATAGACATAAATGGTTTTTCAATTATCAAGAGGCGGATAATTTTATTTACAAGATGGCTAAAAAATCAGGAATGAATGTAGTAATCTGCGAGCCTTATTGTCCTTTTGAGATCAGAAGACCTTTTATAAACGTCTTGGCAAAAATGATTCTCAATGAGAAGAGATATAACAACATATTCACATTAGCTCTCTGGAGTGTTTTGGAGAAAAAATGAACCCAAAAATAAGCGTGGTAATGTCCGTATATAATGGAGAAAAGCATCTCAGAGGATCAATAGAAAGCATTCTCAATCAAACTTTTACCGATTTCGAGTTTATTATCGTTAACGATGGTTCAACGGATGCCTCACTTGAAATAATCAAGAGCTATGATGATGCTAGAATCCGGACTATAAACAATGAAAAAAACATTGGCTTAACAAAATCCTTGAATAAAGCAACAAAAAAAGCTCGTGGGGAATACATTGCAAGACAGGATGCTGACGATATATCTTTACCAAATAGACTTGAACTACAACTTGAATTTCTTGAAAAACATCCTGATGTTGCACTTCTCGGCACAGGGATTTATGTGATAGACGAGAAAGGAGATAAAATCGAAAAGAGAATAATGCATCCCAATCCAAAAAAGAGTTTATTGAAAGGAAACAGGTTTATTCACGGCTCAGTGATGCTCAGAAGGTCAGTGATTGACGAGCTTGGAGCGTATAACGAAACTTTGAAATACTCTCAAGACTATGAGTTATGGCTAAGGATGTCTAAAAAATATGATGTGCGAAATGTAACAGCGCCTTTATACAAGTTAAGAATGCATAAAGGTAGCATACTGTCCAAGAATATAGAAGAGCAGCAGATGTATGCTGTTTTGGCACAAAAATTAGCAATAAACGAGATAAAAGAAGAGACCTTGCTTGATTTGCAAGATGACCTCCCAATCTTCTATCAAACTTTAAACAGAAGCGATAAAATAATGTTTCATAAAGCAGTTGCATACAACCATGTGCAGAATAATGATTTGTCATCTCTCAGAAGAGAATGTTTTAAAGCGTTTAAATTGAATCCGTTTGACCTTGAAAATAATCTTCAACTTATTTCATCGTTTTTTGGATTGCGTGGTGTGCGTGTTATACATCAGCTTTATAGGTATGCCCGCTATGTTCTATACAAGCTATTTAAGCTTGATATATAAGCTTAAAGCCTTAGCTACATACCCCAAACCCACCGTAGAAGTAAAAACAAGCAGAAACACCAACTGCCCATACGCAACTAAAGATTTCGCCTTAACTCTCTCAGTAATGCTTCCAATTAAATCCCTCACGAATTCCTCCTCCTCACTTATCGAATACCCCATCTCCTTCATTACTCTTTTCGAGTACCCTTGCCAAAAAGCTCTTCTCAAAAGAAACCGCATTCTCAACCGTTCAGGAAAGACCTTGTGATAAACAATCGCTTCGGGATTGTAAACAACACCTCTTCCAAACTTTTCTCTCATTCGCTCGCACAACTCCGTCTCTTCACCTTGTAAAAGCCCTTTCCCCTTCACACCCATTTCACTTCTAAACCCCTCCAGCTCTCTTAGCACATCTGCTTTAAAACTAATATTAGACCCAAAAGTGTTTCTTACCTCAGTTACCTCTTCAGGAAATCCTCTATGCGTTGCACCAACCAGCCAGTAATACTCCTCAGGCAGGAGTTTCGGCTTTTTCGTTATCCATCTCGGCATCAATCTACCACCTGCCGCAATTGCATCATATTCCATATACATTCTCTCAAGTTCCTTCAACCAGTTCTCATCCGCAACCGCATCGTCATCGAAGAATGCAATTATATCCCCTTTTGCTTCTTTTATGCCTTTATTTCTGCTTTCTGAAAGACCCAGGTTTTCTTCGTTTAATATCACCTTTACCTTGCCCTTGACTTTATCCGCCTCTTCAATTCCGATTTTTAAAATCCTATCATACAGCTCCCTGTTCCCATCTACAACCACGACAATCTCCAAATTATTGTAACTTTGCGAAAGGAGGCTATTTATTGCCTCTACAAAGTCTTCATACCTCTCGCTTCGGTGCGTGCATAATATGATGGACACAGATGCGAGCATGTTAATCATCTCTTATTTTCACCCTTTGCTGCTTCCATACCTTTTTATCCCGCCTGAATTTAGTTATTTATATCTATAAGCATCTTCTTTAAATAGATAAACAGGATAAAAAGTAGTAGAGTATTAAGGAGGTAAACAAAATGGAAAGCGAGCATGTGAGGTGGATGAAAGAGTTTGAAAGGAACCAAAAATGGTATATAGAGAATTTTAAGAGTATTTTGAGAGAGTACAGAGAGAAATTTGTTGCTATATGGAATCAGAGGATAATAGATGCGGATACGGATTTGGAGAAGCTGTCAAAGAGCGTTAAGGGGAAAACACATGGTGCTAAGGGCGTTTATGTGGGATACGTGAGCGATGAGCCTGTTGAGATGATACTATGATTAGCGGATTTTTCAGGAATGGCGCTGGGTTCGTAAACGCACATTTTATCTCTGAAAAGCAGTGCATTGGGGAGACAATCGAGTTCTTAGTAGATACCGGAGCAAGCAGGACAACAGTACTCGATAAAGATGTAATATGTCTTGGAATAAAGTATGATAAATTGAGAAGATATGAGCAAGATCTGAGTGGGATTGGTGGATCCGTTGAAACTTACGTCATAGATGATTCGCTTCTCCTCTTTGGTGAGTACACAATGGAAATACCTGTTTTTGTAACCAGACATCCTCTTGAGACGATGGATAAGGAAGAAAGAATAAAGATACTCAGGTTCCCTTCCATCTTGGGCAGAGATGTTATAAACAGATTCAGGTTAATTTTCGATAAAGAAACAGAGAAGATACAGATGGATGAGAGTAAAGGAATATCCTGAAGGGTGATATTTTATTACTGGAAAGGATAACTTCAATCTTTATCCGCCTCTTCAATTCCGCTTTTTAAAATCTTATCATACAGCTCCCTGTTCCCATCTACAACCACGACAATATCCAAATTATTGTAACTTTGCGAAAGAAGGCTATCTATTGCCTCTACAAAGTCTTCATACCTCTCGCTTCGGTGCGTGCATATTATGATTGATGCTTCCATCTTTTACCATCTCCAAATATTTCTCGGGTGTCATCTTGAAGTTTGTTGCATTAACCATAAAACTATCAATCAATTCGGCCTGCTGCTTACTCCACACCTCGTTCGGAACCCGCT
>Ga0209986_10002104_pt1 | contig 18509 bp, 22 predicted proteins | sample BlataG_FD_183168 | JGI IMG/M metagenome (GOLD analysis project Ga0209986, IMG submission 183168) | Deep subsurface microbial communities from Black Sea to uncover new lineages of life (NeLLi) - Black_00105 metaG (SPAdes) (version 2) | ecosystem: Environmental > Aquatic > Marine > Oceanic >... | reverse complement strand
TTACATAACATAAGAACAAAACATATCCGTGCTCTCATCGCATTTAATTTATGCCCGACTAATATATCAATCCCCCAACGCTGCGTTAATTCACGATTACCCTGATTCTCAATGCTCCAACGACTTATATAATAACGCCGAATTTTATAAGGATTCTTACCTAAAGGTAATGTCGTCACATAGATCATCCGTGGCCGTAAACGCCCCTTCTCGTCACGCAAACGCTCACCAGATAATGTATACTCATATGCTACTACTACATTCACCTCGGTCACAACCTCTAATTTCTTATCTAATAATTCAATACCACTAAACCCAGCATATTGCACCTTGATCTTTCCTAAACGGGAACGCTCCTCCTCACACCAACGCCACTTCACTTCACCTGATTTTATCCAAACATCAACATCCTCTTTTACCATATTCAAATGCTCATCACGAGCACGCGTCACCACATCAATCCCATAATCCTCACTTAATTCTTTGATATACTCCGCTCCCCAATAACCACGGTCTAATATTATAATATCCATTAACTCCTCAATCGAACATACCTCACGCTCTAAATCAGTGAAAATATCTAATAACATCTTACGCTCGCTCGTCTGTAAAGGCGCAAATTTAAAACCAACTATCCGCTCCCGACCCCCGGCATTGTTAAATAATATTACTAATTTATAACCATACTTCTTACCCACCCGACCAATCTTCTCATACTTACGACCATACGGAACTATAATCTCGTGGGCATCGGCAACATAAACCCGACCTCGTATCCAACGCTTCTGACGCATATAACGGACATGCTCATAAAACGTCTTCTTACATGACGCCTCGGAAATCCGAGCTAAATGATTCGCTAATGTCTCGGTATCAACGACTGTACGATCCGCGGCTTGACGCTGCTTTATCCGTTCCGGATTAAAACCAATCTCAAGCATTAAACGGGTATCTCGAATCACCTTATTACAGGCCTCAATCCGATGCACACCAGCTAATTCCCGCACCACCTCTAAACGATTAAGAATACGCCAGGGTATGCCATTGGCCTTCTTTAATTTATCCGGCACCATCTCGGTTATTATCGACCACAAACCTGAACTAATTAAGAACTCTAAGATAAAATCATTCTCCGCATAACCACTCGGCGTCATCTCCCATCCTTCACCACGCTCAAATGCATCCCGCACCGCATCCTCAGAACGAGCCCATAGCCGCCATATATTGTCACTACCTTCCATCACTTGTCCCAGCTGCTATCAATTTGTACCTTGCCTAACCGCCGAAATAGAGCTATTATCCGCTGACTCAGTAAATTAATACGTTTCATTAATAATGCATACTCACGCCACTTATCTGTCCTTTTTTTTAGTTTCTCAACCTTATTCCGCGGTATGTAAATCAATTGTGTCTTACCCGCAATCTTGCGGGAAAGATAATACGCCGGGGTAGTGCGCTTCTTCCTTTTTGTCCCTAAAAACCGCTCAATCAAACAGGCATTAATCATTACTCGTTGCCGTAAGGCTAAATCTTCTAAACAATCACGTTTGGCCTTTAATGAACATATCTCTTTTCTTGTCTTACTTGCTTTTACCTTATTCATATCAGTATTATATATATTTTACTGATACTGTCAAGACTTTTGTTTAAAAAAACTGGAAAAAGTTTAGAAGCTGCTCAAAACTTATTGTCTATTAATGAATTGATTTACTTTCGATTTTTCTGCCCGCTAGATTAAACAAACCATTATAGTCTCCACCTCTAACAGAGTAACAAAAGGCATAGCCCCTTAACCACCAAACACACGTAGATAAAGTTAAGACAACTACACCTTTGTGGATTTTTCCAAGTCTGCTACTTAGTTAAAAAATCCATCATACCCGTTCTGTCTCCAGAACGACTTTCATACCAAACCAATAGAATTGTATACATTATTTCTTAGATGTCAAGAGACTTAAGAGTAAAAGCGTAGGGCGTAACCCTGAACCCTGGGGACGGTGCTTGACATTTTGACATTTTCCTCGCGGATGATTATATTGATGCCAGGAAATTGAATGAGTTGTGAAGGGCAGGTCTTGACAGGCTGACCGAGAATACCGGAATTTAGCCTTTAGGCTTTCACAAATAAACAAAAAGTCTTGAAATCTCATTGTTCTTTTTGCGCGAGACAAGTCTCGCTACTCCATTTTTTGAGTTCTCGGTCAGCCTGTTGACCCCGTACGATTAACATCCTATCCCATTACCTACGTCTCTGAGGGACGGTGCCCCTCAATACAAATATTCGGGATCTTCGACCTCTACGAGACCTTCGGTCTCTGCGAGATTTTCAACATCTCACTACTTCCTCTCTCTAACTTCGTTAGACTCGAGACTATAGCGATATCTTCGATTTGACCCCGATGAAATAAACAAAAATTGCACCACGATGTAATATATGAAACAAATTACACATGGCAGGCGGGGCAGGCATTATGACATTTTAAATCGAAGCAGAGATCAATTTTTGTCTCCCGATGGATAAGGAAGAAGAGTGTACTATTTAAACTAGATCAATGAATTCTTCAATTGTCAATCCAGCACCTTCTATGATTTTATCAAGAGTACCAGTGTCAACCACTTTATGTGCGGGGACGACAACTTGTGCAAATGGTTTATCTCTACGCATAATTACGTGACTACCTCTTTGTCTTCTTATACAAAAACCTGCTTTCTTGAGAGCGTTTATTACTTTTCTTGAAGATAATCCACGCGGTAGTTTCGTCACTTGACCGCAACTTCTATTTCAAGAACCTCTTTGCCTACTTCGGCAGGTACAGGTAAACCATCTTCAATGAGACACTCTACATAGTCTTTCATTGCCGCCTTTAGATTTTTCAGAGCTTCTTTCTTAGTTGCTCCTTGTGCAACACATCCTTTTAATGCAGGACAATATGCTACGAAACCTGATTCTCTACCTTTTTCAACAATGATTGTATATTTCACAATGAAACTCCTTTAAATACATTGTACTTGATTGTGACATAAATTCAAGTCTTATTTTTGAATAAAACAGACGTCTGGGAACGTTGCCCTTTGCTGAGAATCAATGTCTGAGGGACGGTGCCCCTCAATACAAAAAGCTTTGGGGTCAAATCTCGACAGGGTGACCGAGAATAAGGAGTAGGGCCTGTCTGCGTGCCTGCCTGAGCGAAAACGCTCGCAGTCAGGCGAACGCACAGGCAGGCGTTTACGCCCGCCCTGTTAAATAAACTTTCAGGAAAAGTATGAGCATCCCTGTTACACAATTTAACAGGGCCCGTAAAAATGTGGCGAAATTTAATTACATTCAACGAGCCTAAAGGCTCTACTCCCACAAATTTCGACATTCTCGGTCAGCCTATCGACATTGGACATAAGGATTGAAGCGTCCCTGTGAAATAGAAGATTTCACCCCAAAATGCTAACGCAACGGGGCAGGCGGGATAAATAGGGCGTCCCGATTGAATATACTTCAATCCCGTTGTTGCGCTATGGGATAGTCGTGATCTCAGACGTGATATTATACAATCAAATACCCAGTTGTTTTTTAATCAACTCACACAGGGTATTTTTTATTTCTGTGTGTCGAGGAACTGGTGCTTTTCTACCATTTCTTGTGTTCTTATATATATCATGTTTTTTACCATGACGAACTAAGATACAACCTGCCTTCGTCAAAATTTTTATCAATTCTTTTCTCTTCACAAGGTGATATGTACTTCTTTTTCTTTAGGTTGTACTGATAATTTAGGCAATGTTTCTGTTTCCATCATTAATTTATATGCCTCACAAATATTGTCCTCAAGCTCGACCAACGATTCCCCCTGACTGAATACTCCTGGAACTTCTTTTAATCGACCAACAAACCATCCTTCATCCTGCCAATATTCCAAAGTAAAAACTCTTTCCATACAACCTCCTTAAATCAATATATAAAATATTATAATCAATATATTGTTGATATCAATAGACTACATTAAAAACTGGATTCCCCGGTCAGGCCGGGGAATGACGGGAGTGGAGACTGGATTCCCAAGTCATTTCTGAGAGACGGAGCACGGGAGTCCCGCTGGTGTAAACACCTACGGGATAAATATCGGTGTAACGGAGATTTATACCCTCACCCCTGCCCCGTATGATTGCATCTTACGGGGCAGGCCTCTCCCTGAAAGGAAGAGGGGATATTGGGTTCAGTAATGTCCTGTGTAATATATATAATGCGTGCCATATGTACACAAGGGGTTTGACTTATCAGCCATCACGGATAGAATATTACAGTGGAACACGATTATTACCAGGAAAAACTCGCCGCAGATAAGCTGAATCGCTGCTATGATATCGCACCGCCGCGTGCCAAACAATATCTTGAAGCGGAAACAGAACATGTCCTTGAGAAAATCCATGCACGATATTTGGTTTTGGAACTGGGCTGCGGGTATGGCCGCGTGCTCGCGCGCCTTGCCCAGCACGCGGGTTTTGTCGTTGGTATCGATACTTCGTATATGAGTTTATTGCTCTGTTATGAGACGATGAAGGATCTCTCTAACTACGCACTATTGAACATGAACGCAATCTGCACCGGGCTGCGTGACCGGTCATTTGACACGGTTGTGTGCATACAAAACGGTATTTCCGCTTTTCATGTAGACCAGCGGGAGTTGATACGCGAAAGCATCCGCATCACAAAACCCGGCGGGACAATTCTATTTTCAAGTTACACTGATAAGTTCTGGCCAGAACGGCTTAAATGGTTCCAAATCCAGGCCGATGCCGGACTGCTCGGCGAGATCGATCTGAAAGCCACGCGTGATGGTGTCATTGTCTCCAAAGATGGTTTCACCGCACGCACAGTGCACCCGCACGACTTCAAGGCATTGGTCTCAGGAATTGATGTCGAAACGACTATCACTGAGGTCGATGGGTCGAGTATCTTCTGTGAAATAAAACCTCATTAGCCTGATATTGCTTCGCTAAACCAGAGCGACGGTGCCCCTCAATACAAATATTCGGGATCTTCGACCTCTACGAGACCTTCGGTCTCTGCGAGATTTTTAACATCTCATTACATTCGATATTTTTAACATCTCGGTAAACTTCCCGTAGTTAAACGACGGGACAGGCAATATTTCCAACATCTCAATGCCTCGATATTTCCAGCATCTCGCTACTCTCGATATCTTCGACATCTCAATGCTTCGATACTTCCAGCAATATTCTGTATCATCATTGTAGTATTTCACCACTATTAACATTTCCGCTTGGTAATATCACACGCACATGCAGTATTGACTTTTATTAGAAAAGGTGTATTATTCAAAAGCCAAAGTGTAGAATGAAAAATACAATCAGGAAACGATCATCCCGTATGAAATTGCGACACAAGAAAATATCTAATGGGTTAGACCGCCGTATGGACAAGCTTGAAACCATGAACGAGCAACTCAAAGAAGAACTGCGGCACAGTAAAGTTTTGAACCGTGCTTTATTCGAACACTCACCGGTCGGTATTTCGATTCGAAATAGCGCAGGTGACCTGCTTTTTGTCAATAAAGCGTGGAAAAAAATCTGGCGGCTCACAACCCGACAGATCAAGGAAAGTGACAGAAAAACCAGGCATTGGCCTTTAGTCAAAAGATATCCGTATCTAAAAAATGTCATCTCGAAGTTCAAAAAGGTTTTTGAACGCGGCGGCGAATTATTCCTCCCTGAGCTCAGGGTAAAACATCCAAAAACCGGCGCTACTATGTGGATATCCCAATATTATTATGCGATCCAGGATAAACATAAAAAGGTTGAGCAAATAGTAATCCTTACCCAGAACATAACCGAACATAAAACCGCGGAAACAGCGCTGCGTGAAAGCGATATCAGATTCCGAACGATCGTCGAGAACGTAAATGTCGGTGTATTTCGAACAACTGGCGATCCTGGAGGACATTTCATTCAGGTAAACCCTGCATTGGTCAAGATGTTCGCATACAGATCGGTAAAATCATTACTGAAAATTCGGGTCCTGGACCTGTATCATAATCGCAAAGACCGTCGCGAGCTCATCAAAGAATTAAGGCGTAAAAACTTCGTTAGAAGCCGAGAAATATTAATGCAGAAAAAAAACGGCACGCCGATATGGGTATCGATCTATGCGAAAGCCCAGTGTGACGACAAAGCTAGAGTGAAATGGATCGACGGAGTGCTTGAAGATATCACTGAACGCAAGCATAAGGAAGAACAGCTGCGTGCCCTGTCCCTGGTTGATGACCTTACTGGATTATATAATCGGCGTGGGTTTATGACCTTAGCTGAGCATCAACTAAAAATCGCCAGTCGCAAGAAAAAAGGCGTCATCCTTCTATTTACGGATCTCGACAATTTGAAAGAAGTCAATGATGAATTCGGTCATTCGATCGGTGACCGGGCGCTGCTCGAAATAACTGATATTCTTAAAACCACGTTTCGCAGATCTGATATAATCGCCCGGATCGGTGGTGATGAATTCGTGGTATTGACATCAGAAGCCGGCGCAAGCCGCGCCAAAGATCTTTATATTCGGCTGCAAAAAAGCCTTGATTCATTCAATAAAAAAACAAAACTGCCGCTTATCCTTGAGCTGAGCATTGGCTGGGCCTACTATGACCCTGATAAACCTCAGACTATTTATAAATTGTTATCGACTGCTGACCAGTCAATGTACCGGCATAAACAGAGCAAGAAAAAATAGGGGGTCATTGGGGTCAAATCTCGAGGGCGAGGTACGGAGGGCGTAAAATAATTATACTGGATCCCCCGGTCCCTTCGACATATAACTCAGGACTACAGCAAGCCGTGGAATGACCCCGATATAATAGCTTTGCCATTATACGGGGCAGGCAGTGATGATAGTAAAAGAACTGGATTCCCCTGATCCCTTCGATATATAACTCAGGACTACAGCAAGTCAGAGGATGACTGCGATGGTAAACAGATGAACACCAGGCACTCTTTCTCAGTTCAAATATCCAGCGCTTCGGGAATTGATTCTTTCAATGAGTACCAGATCAACTGTCCTTAATGACAACCTGCGTCTTAACATACGCATTAATGCTATTCCAGGATTATACACTTCATACCTTGAAGCAGTGATGAGCACCTCGGGCAGCATGCCAATTTCAGGTCCTCTCGCAGCAGTAACTACTATTTCCGGTAACATCCCACAATAAGCAATACCTTCATCTTCATACCTTTGAGCAATAATCACTACCTCAGGTAATCTTCCTATATGATTACTCTCTGACCCGCATATATCCGCGGGCTGAGCCACCATCACACTTGCAACGATTAAAATGACACCAATCAATCTTAACATTTTGCCTCCTCTTTGGTTATTTTTAATATTTTCTGTTTTGTTAGTCATCACTTATAATACGCAAGAAAAAGGTAAAAGGTTTCACGTTATTAGACAATTAAACGCCTGCCCCCGTGGCATTCTGCACAATTTTTGTGCAGAATTTATAAAAACCTTTGAAATTTAAGCAGAAAATACTGGCATAAGATTTGCATATAACTAGAGTATGATGACGAATATATGGTATGTCTTTGGTCCATGGATCGCGTTGAATAAAAGCTGTTTTTCAGTGTATATAAAGAAAGAAAGGAAGGAATGAATCATGTTAAACAAAGTTGTCGTACGCTATTTAGATGGAACAATTGAGCGGGGTTATACAACCGATTTTAACCCGAATAAGGAGGTGTTTCACCTTATGGTTAAAAATAGGGATGGAGAAAAACCAGTCATTGTGCGAACTAATACGCTCAAGGCAGTCTTTTTCGTAAAAGACCTGAATGGCAATGGACATTCGGCATTGAAGAAATCATTCGACGATCTAAAAGGCATCAAGGTTTATGGTAAGAAGGTAAAAGTGGAATTTTTTGACGGTGAAATTCTATATGGAATCACCAACGGGTACTCGGTGCAGCGCCAGGGCTTTTTCTTCAGCCCGATTGATAAAGCAAGCAATAATGAAAGAATTTTTGCTGTTTTAAACGCATTAAAGGAGATCACATTTTTATGATGACAACAATCCGGCACAAAATAGAACCTGATGTGTGCACCTATTTTGATGAGCAGATGAACAATCTAACCGTGGAGATTGCTCTGCCAGGTGTTTCACAGCAGAATATAAAACTCAGGGTTAACTCAAGATGTCTAATTCTATTTGCAGTAGCCGGTGATGTTCACTATACTAAGTACCTCTCATTCCATTTTCCTGTTGTTGCCAACCAGGCAATAGCAGTATATGGAAACGGTTTACTCCGAATAGAAATACCATTAAGAGCGTAAGGTGAACATTTTTTAGATATTGGGTTGTAACGGATTAAAGATGACGAATGCGAATGGGGGTCAACAGGCTGACCGAGAATACCGGAATTCTGCCTTTAGGCATTTACAAGCAGATAAAAGCTTCCGAAATTTCATTAGTTATTTAGCGCAGACCAAGGTCTGCTACCCTGCCTGTGCGAGCACGCAGACAGGTCCATTTTTTGAATTCTCGGTCAGCCTGTCAGGTCTTGCATTCTATAAAAAACCATATATACTAATTCAAGATATGCAATTCCCGAATGAAAAATAACATTGAAAAAGTAGCAGATTTAATTGAACAGGCGCTTAATAATGACGAAGATGCGTGCCAGAAGATCTTGAATTTATATAAAGGAAGAATATTCAGTTATGTATATCGCATGGTGAGGAATTTTCATGATGCAGAGGATATTACTTTTGATACTTTTATAAAGTGCTTTAAAGCACTTGCCAGGTTTGATACTTCCAAAAAGTTCTCAACCTGGTTATTTACTATTGCTCACAATACAACGTTCGATTTTTTCCGCAAAAACAAACAAGAATACGAGTATTTTGACGAAAGACACGGGATTACTGATGATCTTGTTGAAACATTCGAGAAAAAGAGAAAAATGGCGCAAATCGAAAAAGCGCTTGCAAAATTACTTCCGCTTGACCGGGAACTTGTGATTCTTTTCCACAAAGAGGAATACTCATACCAGGAAATCAGTGAGATCCTAAAAATACCGATCACAACAATAAAAACCAGGCTGCACCGGGCACGCAAGAAACTGAAGGACCTCGTCTCAACAGGATGACCGAGAATACCGGAATCGTGCCTTTAGGCATTTACAAGCAGATAAAAGCTTCCGAAATTTCATCTATTTTTTAGCGCAGACCAAGGTCTGCTACCCTGCCTGTGCGAGCACGCAGACAGGTCCATCTTTTGAGTTCCCGGTCAGCCTGTCAACAAACTGACCGGGAAAAGATGAACTTATGAAGCTAATACCGTTCCAAATAGTTCGTGTCTTATTTTTGTGCGAACATTGATAATTTGAAACGGCACTAGGAAGTTCAGATGTTCTGAACCTCGTAACCCCGGTTGCCACCGCACGCTTGAATGAAACCACCCCGGTGCGGCGTGGTCTGTTATTATGTTTATTTTAGCAATATCAATTTCTTTGTGCCCGCAACCTCATTTGTTACCAGTTGATAAAAGTAGTTGCCGCTTGGGAGCTCCTTTCCCTGAGTATCCCTACTATCCCAGACAATCTCATACTTACCGGCACATTTTGTTTCATCAACAAGTGTTCTTACAATCTCACCAAGCACATTATATATCTTCAACTGCACCCGCGAAGTGGTAAGAATACAATACTCGATTTTTACCTGCCGAGTAAATGGATTAGGCTTGCTCTGAAAAATCACATCAACCGATGGAACACCGGCATTACGCTCTTGTATACCATAGAAACTCACATAGGTCAAGGATACATCATCAAACCATATTGAAGCAGTATCACCACTTGCAAACAAACCCACATGTCCCTGTGCAAGAGCTTCACTCACAGTGATATCACCAGTCCACTTCTCCTGTCCATCCCACCATGCTGTAATAGTGAGGGTAGGAGCACTTCCCTCCACTTTAAGTCTCATTGTATGATAATTGTGCCCGACTCCTTCGGATTGCAGGAAGAGTACCTGCTGACCTGCACCATCGTTATATGCAAGCATAACCATACTATCCTCAACAACCTGCCATACGATATAGTGATCCCTCTCCGAGATTCTTATAACACCATCTGTAAATGCTCCACCGGTTGTCTTACGAGTTGAAATAAATTCACAATCAAAATCAGTAACCGCACCCACGGGTGTGTAGAGTTGACAACCGCCAAAATTTACTCCTTCATAATAAGCGTGCAGTTCACCACTTTCTATCTGCCAGAGAGTGCCTCCAGTTAAATCCATCGGCTCAAGCCATCCATAGTAATTGCCGTCATCGAAGTTATCGCTAAACTCTAATGCATAAACTACACCTGATACTAACAGGCATGCTGCTACAATTGTACAAACCCCTTTCATGTTTCCTCCTTTCTTACTTACTGCCATGAGGCAATCCTACATATCCTTAGTTGGATCGCCAAAGTACTTGCAAGAACATGCTGGCAAAAACTGACCTACAGAGAGTTTGTTTCGCGACCCCTCATATTATATTATACCAGCAAATATTCGGGCGTCAATATACCGTCCGATCATTTGGCGTTATAGTTCTGCACGACTTCATCCTCACTTAATGCTCGTTCATAGAGACGCACCTCGTCAATTATTCCCTTATGTGGAAACTGCTCATCATTATCTTTATATATCCCAATAGTGAAGAGGAGGTTCTCAGGATAGTTAATATCTCCGGATTGCACTTCAGAAGTGTTTTCCAGTTTCCCATTAATGTAGATTTTCATCTTCTTCCCGTCATAGGTCCCCACCACGTGATACCATTTGTCAGGGTCAAAAACTTCTGTTTTTAGGTAGGTTAACACGCCATCGCCATCGTCAGCGCCATCTGTGGATACAGCAAAGCTAAATTGGTGATTGGTTCCAAGAATCCATCCTTTCTCAAAACCTCCATTATCCTGCACTGCTCCAATGTATCCTCCCCATTCGATAAAATGTCCTGGATACACCCACACTTCTGCGGTCATTTCTCTTTTAGGAAGTTTTGCCGCGGTGATGTCATCGGTAATCAGTAGATAATCATTTCCATCAAATTCAAGAGCATCTCCGATCTTGCCTGTAACGATTTTGGGATCTCCCTTCATAAATGCGTCCTGATTACCCCAAACGTCCTTAGCCTTATCGCCTGTTATATCATCCTTATCAAAAGTCCAATAACTAATCAAATCATCTGTAACAGCTTCGGACTTTGCTGCCGATACCTTTTTAACCTCTTCAGACCCTTTTTTGCCACATCCAACCATGATTAAAAAAACAGCAGAAACGAGTACTGCCATTATAATGTCAACCTTCATTTTCATCCCTTTCTCCTTTTTCTGAGGGTAAGATTTTGTTTATATGCATGATTAACTTTCTTCCTGTTTCCCCCTCATTAGAAACAGCAAATTGGGTTAATCCTTGTCTCTTCAAAGGCATCACCTTCTTTCTTGGTTTTAGGTTGTCATACCTTTTAGCGCTCATAGTTCATTTTTCCTACTATGTTCTTTATATGATTGGTTCAAAAAATCTTCTATATCTATCCCAAATTTATCTTTAAAGGTTCTCTTTGCCATATGCTCATATTTATTGAAATTGGCAATAAACAAATTTAATAGGCTGGAAACACAATATTTACAACCACCGTCACACTCAAGAATTATCTCAATTACTTTTTCAGCTTCCTCTTTTTTCATTTTTCATCAAATCCTCTTCTCTTATTCCTAATTTCTTAAATACAAAGTCCTTAACCTTTAAAGCAATTTCAAAGTATTCTTTAACTTCATCAAGAGTGGGAATATAAAACTCCTCAGGGTATCTAACTTCCACAGCAAAGAGACTTAAACTGGATATGTTTTCTTTATCTAAATTTTCAAACTCCCTGTCTTGCTCAATGCATAAATTTAGAATGGCTTCCATGTCGTGAATCTTTTTCACCCGGACATTACGGAAAGTTAAGAATGCTTTTAGGTATTTTTCAATTGCTTGCTGACAATGAAAACATAGAGCATCTGTTGGTGGTTCATCAATCACCAACAGATGTTTAACTACCTTTAGATCACTTTCAGCCTTTCTAAACCATCTTAAAATAATCTCTTTCTTCATATTTTTATCCCCTCAATATATGCTTCATTTGAGATTGTATTTACAACATCCCTTTCATCCTCAAAATCCTTCATAGTTTTGATTATTACATCAAAAGGAGTAGATGGAAAATCTTTATGAAGTTCGTGATAAACATCTTTCCAGAGCTCTCTTTTTTGTTCTGTATTTATGTTATTTTTTATTGTAATTAAAATATCAAAATCGCTTTCTTCCTCAAAATTTCCCTTTGCCTGGGAACCAAATAGAATTATATTTTCAAGTGTGACTCTAGATTGAATGAGAACTTTCTCGATTATATTTCTGATTCTTTCTTCTATTGTTTTCACCCCGTTAGACCTCCCTTTAAACGGTTTTTTAAAAATCTCTTTCCCATTTCAGTTTTGACTCCATAGCGTTGTAAAATTGGGAGAATTTTTCGCTTTATCTCTTCCATATATATCTTCATTTTGTCTCCTCATCATCCAGTAGAGAACTGGCGAGTTGCTCACTTTTTATCCTCTTTTGATTGTAGTCATTCATGTTTCATTGTCAAGACAAGAGAACTCAGAAAAACTATTTTTGAGCTCTCTAATCTCTAATAGTGCCGACTTACAAGGGCGAACCGCATACGCCATGTTAGCCGAAGTCCGTATTCAATTCTCCTTGTTATTTCTCTTAGATATAAATGCGTCAATTTCTTCTTTGAATGTCGAGTAAGTATCAAATACATCATCAATTAATAACCTCAATTCGCGTTCAGCTAATAGATAACTATAGGCGTGCACAAAAAAATGACGAAATGCTAAGTACTTAGCCAATTGCGTTCTTGTAGTTTCAGTAATGATATTTTCCTCAGATGCCCGTATTAACAAATCACGGTGCCATGAACTTGAGATAGGAATTGAAATGCCTTTTGCGTCCAATATTTGTTTAAGTATGTTTTCAATCCCGGTGTAAAAATTATGCAAAAATGCACCTATACCCGCCAGTTCAGCGATGCTTTTGTTAGATTTATCTTTTATCTTTGTTAATTCCGAAAGGACAGCCGAAATATTTTCCATTTCTACATCGACCTTTTCTCTTAAATCAGCCATATAAGTTCATCCCCTCTTTTTCTACCAATTTGTTAAATGGATTGTTTTTATCCAGGTTAACTATGTCTATAGGTTTTGTAATCTCAAGTAATAACTCTCCATAAAATTTAAAGAAAAGCTCAGGTTCTATCCCCTTTATACCGATGTCAATGTCATTTGGGTCCTCCCTATCAAGACAGGAACCGAATAGAATCACTGTACTGAGATTATATTTTTTTGCATACTTTAATATCGTTGCTTTATCCTTTTCTGATATCATTTGTCTCCCCCATTATAGCATTTTGGATTTCGCCCAACGCCAGATTGCGTGAAAACTATTGTAATTACTAATACCATTAGCATAATTATACATAAATAATTTAGCATGTAAACCCTCCGATTTTAATCGAAAATAATCTTACTGAAATGGGATCGTTTAATTCATCCCCACACCAAAATCTTTGGTGTGGGGATTTATCAAACAAGAAAGAGTGAAACTTTTTGATATTTCATTCGTATTACTTAGTGATGAAGCATAAAACAATAGAAATACTAATCCAAAAGTCCCTGGATTTCGAGACAAATGCGCAAGAAGAGAAGATTCTCCATGCTCATTTGTCTCAATGCAAGGAGTGTCAACGCTTTTATCAGGAGATGGTACAGACCCAAAAGACACTCTACGGGCTCACTGAATTTTATCCAGAACATGATTTTAACGAACGCCTACTGAAAAGGTTGGGATTTCGAAAGATCTTTGCCTGGACCAAGACAGCCAAGGTTTTTGCAGGTACCTGGTTAGCATCCATTCTGCTTTTGGCATTTTCACCCCTACCTGGAAAAACAATAAATCAGATATTAACCTCGGCACCTGCTCTCATGCGAATCGTCAACACAGGCAAGGTCATCATCTCATCGCTCAGCCACGTTGCAATGCCTTTTGCCAAGAATTCATTCGATATTGTATGGCCCATGATCGGATTAGTATCAAGCATTATCATAACTTATTTCTTTAGTAAGATGCTAACCCCGGTTAGAAAGCTCAAAGCAAACATTAAATCCCCTGCTAAAGGGCAGGATTTTCTAACCGGGTAAAAAAGGAGGAAACATGCAAGGCTTAACTATTATTTTAATGTTTTTGCAAGTATCAAACCCTGGCTCTTTTGAGCATATTGGACAATTACCAGAGGTTATTATCGAAGCGCCAAGATGTGAGCACGAGGATATCGCAACACAATTCGCCACACTCATGGAACCGCATTTTGCCTATGCACAGACAATACCAAAAATAGATATCAAAATCATTGAGATTGGTAATGTAATCGGCGATAATTATCACATACCTGAAGGCGACACAGTCGATGAAGATGTCACAGTACAAGGCGGTAATGCAGAGATCGAAGGTGTTATTGACGGCGACCTCGCAGTCATGGGCGGTGTGGTTGAAGTCAGTGGTCTGGTCGATGGTGATGTCGCGGTATTTGGCGGCAACCTTGATATCTCCGGCACTGTTGACGGCGACGCCGCGGTCATGGGCGGTAACATAAATAACCGCGGCACCATTGCTGGCGACCTTTTTGTCGTAGGCGGCACAGTCCGGCTCGATTCAGGCTCTGTAGTCCAAGGTGATATAAGTATGGTCGGTGGTACAGTAGACCGTGATGAAAACGCTGAGGTGCTCGGTGAAATAACGTCCGTCGAAATCGAAGTTCTGCATAAGATTATGCCGCGCATTGGCAAAGCTTTTAGATTCCCCAAGTTCTTACCCGGTGCTCATATTTTCCCCAGGATTTTCTTCATCGCTGCGATAATTGTCATGTACCTAGTCAATCTCTTGATATTCCTGATATTCCCTGGCACGATTGAGAAAATCGTTGAAAAATTACAACTTAATGTGTGGGCTTCAGTTGGTCTTGGTCTGGGTCTTGAGGTGCTGTACGTACCCTTGATCGTCCTCTTCGCAGTTTCAGTAATCGGCATACCATTAATACCTGTCTTTGTCCTGGCGGTTTTCCTGAGTGCGCTCTTTGGGTTCTCGGCACTCTCGCTCATCATCGGAGATAAGGTTACCAACGGCATGAAGTGGAACGTAACAAACAAACCTGGACTCTTCAGTATTGGCTGGCTTTCAATAATGACCATCCCGATCATTGTCCACCTTATCGGCCCGCCGATATTCATCTTGGGCTGGATTATCACCTATGTAGCGCTGACTATAGGTATCGGTGCGGTTATCTATACGCTGATCAAGAAGAACCCCAAGACCAAGAAGTAGAAAACCTTTGCCCTGCTTTTACTATCTGCCACCTCCTCCTCTTACACGGAGGAGGTGGTTATTAATTGTGTTGAATTAACCAGGTAATTGATTATAATAGCGTCATGGGAATCTCTGATACGGCAAAACAAGCTGCTCGCGATAAGGATTTTGCTAAACTCGAAGACCTTTGGACCGAAATGGTCCTCGATGAATCTATCGAGCTCGCGAGTTTCTTTGAAGTTTGCGATGAATTGAAAAAAGTGCGCGCTTCAGAACCTGCCCTACCCCTCTTAGAAATGCTTGCTGATCAACATATATCAAATAAAACGTATACTAAGGCGCTTGAAGTATACAAGAAAATGTTGTATTTCAGTAAACAAAATACTGAACTGAGGGTACGTATCATAGATCTTTATAGAAAATTATTTCCTGAGAGTACCCATTTCAACGAGTATTTAGACATATCAGGGTTAATTAATAATGATCCGATATTTAAGGCAATCGCCAAACTCGATGAGTTTCTCAAGTATGATGTGGGGAAATATTTCTATTTTGAACGGTACGGTTTTGGTGAAGTGATCGATACTATCCCGGCTAAAAAAGAAATCATAATAGATTTCGAGAAGAAGAAAAGACACTTCCTGCCTCTAATTGTCGCGCAGGGGGTACTCATCCCGGTCACTAAAGGCAGTTTTCTTCACCTCAAATACAAAGATATATCAACACTCAAGCAAATGAGTCAGGAAAACCCTGTACAACTGATAAAGATAATGCTCAAGGATTTTTCAGAACCTTTAAGTGCATCACAAATCAAGCAGAACCTGGACATCGTCGTCGAAAAGAAACAGCTCGGCAAGTGGTGGGAAAAGGTGCGAAAAAAACTTGAAAAGGATGAGAACATAAGAGTATCTGGACGGACAGCTCGACTATATACTTATACTGAATCGAACCAGGATAAAGACGTACTGGAAATCGTTACTTTTAAGAAAGCAGATTTTTCAGAGAAATATCTGTTGGCTGAGGAATTCTCAAAGAAAGCACCTGGTGTGTTCGAGAAAATCTTACCCGAACTTGTAAAAATAGCCAATAAGATTCATGACCGCGATCCAGGCGTGGCACTCGATATTCTGATGCTCTGCGAAAACATCGGGGTAAAGGTTAACTTCACTTTCTCAAAAGAATCGCTTCTAAAAAACAAGGGGGTGGAAAACATCATCCTGCACCTTAATAGCATTGAGCATCAAACAAACCTGCTGGCGTTAATTAGGCAGAACGAACCAGACTCGACAAGAATCTTCCAGCGCCTCATGCTAACCAGTGACAACTCAAAATTTCTCGAAGAAGTGGCAAAGCATCTTAAATCTGCACCTGATATCTTAAAAGAAGTCTACTATACAATTTTCTCGTTTTCGAAGAAATATCCGGCGCAATATCAGTGGATGCTCAAGCGTATTCAAGCGGGCAGATTACCTGAATACCTGAACCCGAGTTTCCTCCCCCGGTTAATCGATAGTCTTGATTATATTAGGGGCATTAAGGGTCTTGTATTGAAAATCCTGACCCTGGAGAGTTTTGACAAAATTATCGCAAAGGCAAACCCGGATGAGGCAAAGCGCATTTTGGAAGCAGTAAACAGTAGTCGGGTTTTAGAAGACTACAAACAAAAGGACTATGCACGCATCATTGAGTATCACCATCCTGACCTTTTTGTACACGAAGTTGATGTCATTTACACAACTGAACAGGCGTTGAAAAAGAAACAGGACCAACTGCAGCAAATAATGACCGTGCAAATCCCAGAGAATAAAAAGGAAATAAGCCGGGCAAGAGAATTCGGCGATTTGAGTGACAACTTTGAATATAAGATAGCGCGCGAAAAACAGGCTCAGCTGTACGAAAAAGTTCGCATAACCGAAAATGAATTGAGCAAGGCACAGATCATTACACCGGGTGCCGTTGACACAAGTAAAGTAAACATCGGTACGAAAGTAATGCTCAAGAACCTCACTGATGAAGAACCGACCCATTACACAATACTTGGTCCATGGGATACTGACCTTGAAAAGAACATTATTTCGAACGAAGCGCCCGTTGCCCAGGCTCTACTTGGTCATGCACCGGGTGAGCAAATTACAATAAACAAAGTTCAATACGAGATTGTCAGAATTGAAAAAGCAATATAAAAGGAATATAAGAATGTCAAATTACAAATATCAAATGAAAAAGGAAATCCAAAATCTAAAAATCCAAGCCCAAATTATTTTTAGGTGTTTAGGAATTTAGGCATTTTCCCCAAGGAGGTATTTATGAAAAAGATATTGCTATTGGCAGCCATTGCCATTCCGCTCCTGGTTTTTGCCGAAGAGGAGACAGTCGGCTACCTCGGCGTGACTACCGAAGCACTGAGCCAGGCCATGATAACAGCACTCGATGTAGAACATGGAGTCCTTATCAAAGAGGTCGTTGAAAAATCACCCGCGGAAAAGGCAGGTCTGGAAAAAGGTGATGTAATATTAGAAGTGGACGGCGAGAAAATAGTCGACTATGCAACGCTTAAAGGACTTGTCGCTGCAAAACCTGATGAGCAAGTAAAGATACTCATTAACCGCTCAGGGAAAGAGTATACCAAGAAAACCAAGCTGGGAGCTCGTGCAAAACCCAAATTCAACATCCAGATGGAATTACCTGATTTTGAAGAAATTAAAGAATTTATGAACCAAGGCTCAGAGGAATTAAAACTCGAGCTAGAACATCTCAAAGAAGAAATCGAGAAAATAAAAGAGGAGCTCGAGGAACTAAAGAACAAAATCAATAAGTAGTTACCTGAGAGTAAGCTTCTTATTAAGTAACCCCGTTAGACAGGTTTCTGTCTAACGGGGTGAAAAACCTATACATGTCAACTGCTTAGGTTATTGACTTTCTTCTTTCCATAATTATACTGTCACAACCAGCATGGAGATACACAAGTTTACCGAACGAGACACCAAGCAGTGGGAAGACTTTGTCCCAAAGGCAAATAACGGTACAATGTTCCACTACCAGAGGTTTCTAAACT
>Ga0209986_10002103_pt1 | contig 18511 bp, 15 predicted proteins | sample BlataG_FD_183168 | JGI IMG/M metagenome (GOLD analysis project Ga0209986, IMG submission 183168) | Deep subsurface microbial communities from Black Sea to uncover new lineages of life (NeLLi) - Black_00105 metaG (SPAdes) (version 2) | ecosystem: Environmental > Aquatic > Marine > Oceanic >... | reverse complement strand
CTTCCTGCAGTAAGTGTCTAGCCAGATGTGTCAGCCAGGTGGATATAACTACAAGAATTGATGAATTGAAGATGATCTATGTTTGACGATTACAGCTTGGCAAAATATAGGATAAAAGTGTTGTTATTGGTTGGTCGGTATCGGATAATCGTTGATTTTATTAACTAATACAAACGCATTAAATGTTGTTATACTTTAAAATTATTCGTTCTATTTAATTAAGTCCTTTTCTTTTTAGCAAAGCGTCAATCTTAGGTTCAGCCCCTCTGAATCGTTTATAAAGGGTCATAGGCTCTTCTGTTCCACCTCTTTCAAGAATATTTTTCCTGAATGCCTGGGCTGTTTTTTGGTCGAAAAGGCTTGTTTCTTTAAATGCATCAAAGGCATCGGCATCTAAAACCTCGGCCCATATATAGCTGTAGTATCCTGAAGAATAGCCGCCGCTGAAGATATGTCTGAAGTAGGGACTTTTGTATCTTACAACAATTTCAGGAATCAGCCCTATTTTGTTTAATGAATCTGTTTCAAACTTTTCTACATCAAGTTCTTTAGCTTCTGTTAATGTATGCCAATCCATATCAAGGAAGGAGGCTGCCAGGTATTCAACAGTAGCAAAACCCTGGTTAAAATGGCTGCTCTTTTTAAGCTTATCAATCAGGCTTTGGGGAATGACTTCACCCGTTTCAAAATGTCTGGCATAGGTTTTAAGTACTTCAGGTTCGGCTGCCCAATTTTCCATAATCTGCGAAGGCAATTCAACAAAATCTCTTGATACAGATGTTCCTGACAGTTTCCTGTAAGTAGAATTAGAAAGTAATCCATGAAGGGCATGTCCGAACTCATGGAATAAAGTGGTTACCTCTTCAAAACTTAAGAGTGCCGGTTTATCACCTGTTGGTTTAGAAAAGTTGCAAACATTGGTTATCACAGGAAACACTTCTTGGCCACCCTGCTTTGATTGTTTTCTATAACTGTTCATCCAGGCCCCACCCCGTTTGCTTGCCCTGGGGAAGTAATCAACATAAAGGATACCTATATGCGACCCATCGGCTTCTTTTAATTCAAACACCTTCACTTCTTGATGATACTTTGGCATGTTGGTTATCTCTTCAAAGGTAATTCCGTAAAGTTTATTGGCCACGGCAAAGACGCCATCCCTTACATTTTCGAGCTTAAAATAGGGCCTTAAAGCTTTGTCATCCAGGTCATATTTTGCCTTTTTCAGCTTTTCAGCATAATACCACCAGTCCCAGGCTTCCAGTTTGAAGTTTTTACCTTCTTTATTAATCATTGTCTGAAGCTCCGTGGCTTCCTTTTTGGCAATGGCCAGAGCCGGTTTCCAGAGCTGATTAAGTAATTTGTATACATTCTCAGGTTTCTTGGCCATATTTTTTTCAAGCACAAATTCTGCGTGGTTGTTGTACCCTAATAAATTTGCCTTTTCTACACGAAGGGCTACTGTTTTGGATACGATAGCCTTGTTGTCTAACTGGTTATTATTATTACCCCGGTTTATGTAGGCTTTAAATATTTTTTCCCGGAGTTCACGTTTTTCGGAATACTGGAGGAAAGGAATCATGCTGGGTTTGTGTAAAGTGAATACCCATTTTCCTTCATGATCCCTCTCTTTTGCAGCCTCCGCGGCCCCGATTATTACTGATTGCGGCAGACCGACCAGGCCTTCTTCCTTTTCAATAACTAATTCAAAGGCATTGTTCTCTTTTAAAATATTTTCACCAAACTTTAAGGAAAGAAGGGCTAATTCTTTGTTTATTTCCCTTAATTTGGCTTGCTTTTCCGGGCTTAAGTTTGCTCCGCCCCTTACAAACTCTTTATAGGTTTTTTCAAGAAGCCGATTTTGTTCCGATGATAACCCTAACTTCTCTTTTTGGTTATAAACGGCTTTTACTCTTTTAAACAATCCAGCATTTAATTTGATGTCATCATTATGTTTTGATAAAAGAGGAGCGACTTTTTTGGAAATTTTTTGTAATTCATCATTTGTGTGTGCAGAAGTCAAGTTATAGAAAACATTCCTTACTTTTGTTAATAAAATTCCGCTGCTTTCCATTGCTTCAATAGTGTTTTCGAAAGTTGGGGCATTGCTGTTATTCACAATAGCTTCTATTTCTTTTTGCTGTTGTATTATGCCTTGTTTAAAGGCTGGTAGATAATGCTCTTCTTTTATTTTGTTAAACGGAGGAACATTAAAAGGAGTGTTAAACTCTGAAAAAAACGGATTCTTTTTAGTTGCTATTTCGTCAGATTGATTTGAGTAAGACAAAAGCACTAAACAGACAAAAACTAAAAATAAAATAATTTTATTCATTTTTATTAACTCCTTTGAATAATTGTTGAATTGCGACTTAATTGCGAAATACTATTAGCCTGAATTATTCATAAAAAATGTCGATGTTTAATAGCAACTTAAGCAATATCGTGGCCTTGGCTTGATCTTTCGGGAAATAACAGTAACAAATCTGTTTACAATTTCCTTTTTATTCATAATCGACATTTTTTACCTTTCAGGCGAGCCGATTTCACCGTATCTGCTTTGTTGCGGTGGATTCGCGGTGGAAGACCACAGCTTTATCCACCACGCCTCGCATCTACGGCAACCTCGACTCGTGAATAATCCAGGTTAGAAGTAAGTATAAACAAAAATCAGAGAAATTCAAATTTTTTTTCTAAAATATCAATTGCTAAATTCAGAGTAGGGGGTCAAGTCTTGCATTATTACATTTTGTACTATTTTCCTATAATCAATCCTTTTATACAGTAAAATGTCATAATGCAAGACTTGACCTCCCTCCAGACCTACCCCTACATTTACTACTTTTTGTCATAGAGTTTGATAATTATTGACACTTTTAAGAATTATTAGTATTTTGCAGTCAGTGCATATTAACAGTTTGTTAACGGGGAAACAAAAGTGATTATTATTCCAATCGGTCATGAAAGTGACACTGTTCGCAGATTACCATGGATAACGTTCATCATAATAGCAAGCTGTTTAATCGTCCATTTATTTATCTCATCTGAAGTAAGAGAAACTTCTAAAGAGTTGGAAGGGACGGCCAGGGAACTCGTGGAATACTATATCAACCACCCCTACCTTGAGCTTGATCCGGAAGTGAAAAAGCTGATTTTTGGAGAAAGATACGCTGAAGAAATTGAGCAAAGTCTTGATATCTTAGGCAGAGGTGCACCTCGTGACATCCCTCTTTTTCAAGAAGAGGAACAGGAGAAATTAGATCAACTGTCCCAGAGGTTGAAAAAAGATCTAGATGATATTTCCTACAGAAAATGGGGATTCATTCCAGCCAAAAAATCATTTATCGGTCTTCTAACTTATATGTTTATTCATAGTGGCTGGTTGCATTTACTAGGGAATTTGTTTTTGCTTTATTTGACTGGTCCTTTCATCGAAGATGTCTGGGGAAGAACGGTTTATACAGCCTTTTACTTGATAATGGGAATACTTTCGGCTCTTATGTTTGCTCAGCACTATCCTCATTTTTCAGGACCATTGATCGGAGCATCGGGTGCAATTGCTGGTGTCATGGGGGCCTTTCTAATCAGATACTGGAAAACAAAAATTGAATTTTTTTATTTAATTTTCATTTTTGCTCGAGGTACTTTCAAAGCCCCGGCCTGGCTGATGCTGCCATTATGGCTGCTTTTAGAAATTTTTAATGCCAGAGTCATGGACTCCATCAATCCTGGAGGTGGTGGAGGTGTAGCCCATTGGGCCCATATCTGGGGATTTATCTTTGGTGCTGTTGCGGCAGTCGGAATGAAGGCTTTTAAGATAGAAGAAAAATATATTCATCCAAAAATTGAAGCTCAAATCAGTTATGTGGACGAGGGATACAAAGCGCTTGAAGAAGCAATGCTGAAAAAGCGTGAAGGAAAGCTAAATGAGGCTTATGCTCTCCTTCTCGGTGCAGCAAGAGAAAATCCAAAACATCAGGATGTGGTAGAAGGCTTATGGGATCTCGGGGTTGAAGTAGGAAAGGAAAATGAAACGGCAAAATTTTTTACCCCGTTGATAGAAAGAAATATAAGACTAAATCAGATGGATATTGCCTTGAATTATTTCAGGAATTTAAAAGAGATTATTCCCCAGGCTTCTATCAGTCTGACATGCAAGATTATGCTGATGCAGTATTTGACCGAACATAAAGAATTAAAAGAAGCAAAAGAATTAGCCGATGAACTTCTCCAAGAAGTTGGCTTGAATACCTCTCCAGGATTATTGTTGAATTTTGCCAGCACTGCTTTGGAACTTAGCCCTTCAATAGCAGGAAAAGTGATAGAACTTTGCCTCCAGCATCTGGAGATTCCAGAAGACCAGAAAGATAAATTAAAGGCTGAGTTTGATGAACTGCAAAAAAAATCACAGACAGCCACAGCAGTCAGCGATAAAGAAGACATAACACCAAAGACTGAAAGAGAAATAACAGGTGAAGCCAGTGAATCTGAAAGAAGCGTCTATACAAAACAGTCCATTCAGGTCACCAAAGCAGTCCCGTTAGGATTAGGTATAAAAGAGGGAAAAATAGCTTTGAACGTGGAAGAAACCGGCCTGAAATTGCTTCCACTAAGCAAAATAAACTCCATTGCTGTCGCAGAGATTTCATCTTCTCAAGGTCAATCTTTTTTGTTGATTGACCTTTTCCTGGATGACCCGAAGACAAATACCCCAATTATTCATGCTTTCAGACTGTTCAGCACAGAGTTCAACCCAAAGAAATTTTTCCCAAAAATTCAAAGTTCTCAGGAGGCTTTAAAATCTTTTATTTCTGATCTGTTAAGATTAAGCGAGGCCGCTCCGTACCCCGATCAGGAATCTGTCCTGCTCAACCCTCCCAAGAGTTTCTGTTCAATAGAGGAATATGAAAAAGCAATTTTGTCCTAAGCCATTGCCTGTTTCCTCAAGTCGGGGGATAGCTTCTCTATAGCATATCTTAAAGCTGTTCTGGGCATTTCTTTCTTCTGTCTCATCACATATTCAAAAACCTTCTTGGGCTCATGATTGCTTGCCACCTTTAACATCCAACCATAACCCTTCTGAACCATATCGTCCTTATCCAGTAGAAGGATATCTGCAATCTCAAAAACAGGTACGAGCGACTTTTTCTTGTTGATGGAATAAATAAAAACTACAGCCGAAGCCCGTCGTAACCATCTATTTTTTGAAACAGCCCATTTTTTGACTTTTGGTAAATATTCAGGAAATTGGCAAATAAAGTATCCCAAGGCATTGCAGCAAAGGTTATCACAGGCTGCCCAGTTTGTAACATATTTTTTAAGCCATGATTCCAAAAGTGAGAAATCCTTTTTTTCAAACATTTCCCTCAAGCGAAAGGCCCAGTCAAAAGCAATCCCCAGCTCTTCAAGGAAGCCCGATTCTAATAATTTCTCACACAAACTAAATATTTCCTGTTTTGGTTTATTTTTTACGGCTGAAAAATATTTCTGAGATATTTTTCTGAAAAGAGAAGTCTTCACACCCAACAATTTAATTTCTTCTTTGAAAAACCTTTGAATAGACTGGCGATATTGCTCATTGGCATTTTTTTGTAACTCCCTCCTTATTTCCTGGAGGATCATATTCTCTCCTGACATAATCTTACCTCTTTTTTGACGTATTCTGAATTCCCTGCTTTATGATTCTCGATAAAGGCGATAACTTTCATTTTAATTTTTATGAAAATTTTCTCTTCTACTCTTCTTATATATAACGATAACTATCGAATTTGACAATAATGCCAAAAAGATTGAATATAAATCATTGTAGAATTTTGTTATCATAAAGCTCTACGATTTACAAGAGTATAACAATAATGAATGAACATCGAGTTGTCGTAACCGGATTAGGTGTTGTAACCCCTATTGGTGTAGGGCTTGAAGAGTTCTGGGAAGGGTTGAAAGATGGACATAACGGCATATCAAGGATTACTCAGTTCGATCCGTCTGATTTTCGCTCTCAAATGGCCGCAGAAGTAAAGAACTTTAATCCTGAAGAATGGATCGATGGGAAATCTGTAGAGCGAATGGATAGGTTTATCCATTTTAGCATAGCTTCATCGGCCATGGCCATCAAAGATGCTGGTTTTAATACCGTTACCTTTGATGGAAATAGGGCAGGGGTCATCATAGGTTCCGGTATCGGGGGAGCACATACGATAGAGAACGGGTATTCTAAGCTTCATAAGAAAGGTCCAAAGTCAATAGGACCCTTTTTTGTGTCCAAATTACTCATAAACATGGCAGCATGCATTGTTTCCATTACTTATGGTTTAAGAGGGCCTCTATCTGCACCTTCTGTTGCTTGCTCCACGGGAGCAAATGCCATCGGCGATGCCTTTCGGATTCTTCAGAGGGGAGATGCTGACATCATGCTGACGGGAGGTTCCGAGGCCAGCGTGAGCCCTTTGCCTTTCGCTGGCTTTTGTGCGACGCGATCGATGTCGAGCAGGAATGATTGTGTGGAAAAGGCGAGCAGGCCTTTTGACAAGAACCGTGACGGTTTTGTGATGGGGGAAGGAGCAGGCATTGTTATTTTAGAAAGACTTGAACATGCTCTCAGCCGGAACGCTCACATCTACGCCGAGCTTGTTGGCTATGGTAATACTGCTGACGCTTTTCATTTCACAGCTCCAGAACCTGGAGGTGATGGAATGATCAGGGCTATGAGGGAGGCGCTCAGAGACGCAAGTATCGACCCGCGGCAAGTGGGATATATCAACGCGCATGGTACCTCCACTGTCCTGAATGATAAGGTTGAAAGTGCAGCCATTATGGAGGTCTTTGGCGACCACTGGAAGCATCTTAAGATCAGTTCCATTAAGTCGATGATCGGCCACCTTTTGGCCGCTGCCGGGGCAGTGGAATTCGTGGCTACTGTGATGAGTATCTATACAGGTAAACTGCCTCCGACGATCAATTATGAAGAGCTAGACCCGGAATGCCCTCTTGATTATGTAACCAATGGAGTCGAGTCGATCGACCTTGAGGTGGCTCTGAGTAATTCCTTTGGCTTCGGAGGAGGTAATGCCTGCCTTATAGTGAAAAGATACGAAGATTAAAATGAAAATCCCCAAACTTCAAATTGGAAGTATTACTGCAGACATACCGATTGTACAGGGAGGCATGGGCGTGAGGGTTTCTCTTTCCTCGCTCGCCTCTGCTGTGACTAAGGAAGGCGGGATAGGCACCATCTCGAGCATAGGCCTGGGAGATATAGAGGCTTTAAAGCATGAATATGAAAAGATGTCTCGGGAAGCTCTGGAGAGAGAAATTCGCAAGGCAAAAAGCATGACAAATGGTCATATCGCGGTCAACTTCATGGGGGTGCTCAGCAATGTAGACGATCTGATCATGACCGCCGTGAGGGAAGGAATTAAGATAATTGTATACGGTGCTGGACTACCTATCAAGCTTCCCGGCCTGGTTAAAGACAGTTCTGTAAATCTACTGCCCATTGTCAGCTCCGCACGGGTAGCTGAATTAATTCTCCGGGTCTGGGACAGACGTTACCAAAGGACTGCCGATGCCATAATCCTTGAAGGACCTTTAGCGGGAGGACACCTTGGTTTCTCCGAGGAGCAGCTCAGTCACCCGGAAAAATATTCCCTTGATAAACTCTTGCCAGAGGTTTTGGAAACGGTAAAAGCATATGAGGATAGATACGGAAAGAAAATTCCTGTTATCGCTGCCGGGGGGATCTTCAATGGGAAGGATATAGCTCGGATGCTGTCCCTGGGTGCGTCAGGAGTCCAAATGGCTACACGTTTCGTCTGCACCGTGGAGTGCGATGTCTCCCAGGAATTTAAGCAGGCCTACCTTGACGCCAAAGAAGAGGATATTGTCATCATAAAAAGTCCTGTCGGCATGCCAGGCAGGGCCATTCATAATAAATTTTTGAGGGACTTAGAAATTAAGGGAAAACTTAAGATCAAGTGTCCTTACAGGTGTCTTTCGGCCTGTAAAGTTAGTGAGGCGAAGTACTGCATTGCTCTGGCTCTCTTAAACTCTTACTTCGGGGATGTTGACCACGGCCTCATCTTCTGTGGGCAGAATGCTTACCGTATCGACAAGATAGTGACAGTAAAAGAAATCATCTCAGACCTTCTCGCCGAACTTGAGGCGGCTTAAGTAGGTTTTGTAACATCAAACTGCCTGTTCCTTAGTGACAGGCATCTTTAATACCTCGTTTACCAACTACGCGACCTCAATTTGGGCACAGTTTTGGACACACCTGCAATTCTGGAAGGTCGTGAGATTCCGAAAATTATTGAAAACAAAGGAATGGGCGATGCAGGATTTGAACCTGCGACTTCTACCGTGTGAAGGTAGCACTCTACCCCTGAGTTAATCGCCCGTTCATCTATTTTTATTCAATTTTTCTTCAGTTGTCAAATTCATTTGGTTGAATTTACCTGTTTTATGAATAATTCAGGTTAATAAGCTAGGGAGGCTTAGTAGGTGAGAGACTTGAGAAAAGAATTTGCTGATTTATTTTCATAGGACTAAGTAGCGATAAATTGTTTTGATTTGAAATGTTATGGAAGATTTAAATAGGAAGCATCTTTTTTTCCATGATAAGAGATAAAGTAGTCACAACGAAGGGTATGCGGTTTGAAGGCACGCTCGCTTTGTCCCAGCGAGCCAAAGCGGCTCGATTCAGGCTTCGCTCTTCCTCCCTCCAGTCGGAAACCGTGCCCGCTCAGCCTTCATACGACCTTCTTCAACGCATACCCCTTGCTTGTCCTTCACTAATCACGGGAAAAAAGATGATTACATTTAAATAAGTTTAGTTGACAAGAGGGTTATTTCGAATTATAAATAAATTAATGGCTATAAAAAAATGTCCCTATTGTAAAGCAATCATAGACGAAAATGATAAAGTTTGTGCCAACTGCGGTACCCAACTTCTCTATCCCGAGGATGAATTTATTGAAGAGGAAATCCCTGGAGAAAAAATAGAGGATGAGGATTTCAAGCCAGGGGAAGAATCACAAGAGGAAGAAATTACAGCTGAAGATTCAGATTCATCCTTAGAAGATAAAGAAATAAAAAAAGCCCCAGACTCAATAGAAGAGGAAACAGAAATAGAATCATTAGAAAAAGGAGAAAAGGAAGAAGAAAAAGAGATTATGGATAAATCAGAAGGAGAAGTTGAAGAAAAGATAAAAGAGAAAGAGATAGAAGAAACCATATTATCTAAAAAAGAAAGTGAAGAAGAAGGAGAAGAAAAAGAAGAATCAGCAGAGTTTGTTCCAGAGGATGAAGAAGAACAAATAGAAGAAGAGGTGAAAGTGCCGGATGAAGGAACACCTGAAAAAGAGGTAAAGGAAGAAGAAAAAGAAGAAGTTCCTGGTTTTAAAAAAGAAGGAGATTTTGAAACTAGCGATTTAGAGAAAATTTCATCGCCAATGGAAATTGATGAAGAAAAGATCGAAGATTTCCTGAAGTCCATAAAGGAAAGGGAAGAAGAGACAAGATCTTTAACTCAAGAGAAAGAGGCCCCTTCTCCTTCCGCAGGAGATATGGAGGAGAAAAAAACTGAAACCCAGGAAGGCCTTCCTCTTTGGGCAAAAAAGTTTAAAGATACAACCTCTTCAGAATTTCCTGAGGAGAAGAAGGAAAAAGAGGAAGAAAAAATTCCTGAATTCGAGGAGGAATTTCAAGAAAAAGACATAAAACTTGATAGGACTGAGAAACCACCCGTAGAAACAAAAATTGGTATTCCTGAAGGAGACGAACAGGAAGGCCTTCCTTTTATTGAGGAAGAAAAAGAAAAGGAGGGAAGATTTCAGCCTTCTTCAACGTTAGTCTTAAAGCTTAAAGCTATAACCTTTGATTTCTTTTTTGTCACAGCTCTTTGGTTCTTGACCATTTGGCTTGCTTCTCGTTTAATAGATGTATCTTTATTTAAGTTAATTCCAGCATCGACCCTGGCGATTATTATTTTTTATCTGATTCTTATGTTTTCTTATTTTTCCCTTTTTATCTTTTTCTTGGGAGAAACACTGGGAGATCGTCTTTTCCATCAGGAAAGCTAAATCAGCACTTCGTCACCTAAATTAAAATCTTTTCCTAAAAACTTTTCCTTGGTTTTATCATCTGAAGCGATTTCTTTGGGACTGCCTTCAATTAATATTTTCCCTTCATCAATAACGTAGGCCCGGTCAGCAATTTTAAATGTATCACGGACATTGTGATCAGAGAGGACGATCCCGATTCCTTTGTTTTTCAAATGAAGCATTATTTTTTGAAGTTCGATTATTGTCAGAGGATCGATTCCAGTAAAAGGTTCATCTAAAAGGAGAAATTTAGGCTTAAGGATGAGAGAGCGGCAAATTTCCAACCTTCTTCTCTCTCCTCCGGAGAGGCTATAGGAGGGCTGCTTTGCCAGGTGAAGGAGACCCAAATCATCAAGGAGCTCTTTGGTTATTTTTTCTCTTTCTTTTCTGGTATAAGGATGGAGTTCGAGAATTAGTCTGAGATTATTTTCCACAGATGCTTTGAGAAAAACAGAGTTTTCTTGAGGAAGGTAAGTGATTCCCTTGGTGGCTCTTATATGAGTTGATTCTTTAGAGATGTCCTTTTGGTCAAGATAGATTTTTCCCGTGTCGGGCTTGATAAGACCCAAAATCATTTGAAAAGTCGTTGTTTTTCCGGCACCATTTCTTCCCAAAAGGCCTATAATTTCTCCAGAATTAATTTCAATATTTACTCTGTTTACCACTATCCGCTGATTGTAACTTTTAATGAGATTAACTGCTTTAAGAGTTGTCATTGATTATGGTTTACTCCTTCTTTTAAAATACTAAAGTCCCTTAGGTAGACTGTCAAGGTAGATTATGAAAAAAGTAATCAGTGCTTCCCGGAGAACGGATTTAGTTTCTTTCTTTCCAGAATGGCTTTTTTCTGTTATTGGAGAAGAAAAAGCCCTTGTTTACGGTCCTTCCGGCCATACCTTTACTGTTGATTTGTCTCCAGAAACTGTTCACACTTTTGTTCTCTGGTCGAAAAATTTTTCCAACCTGATAGGGAATCATTATAACTTAAAAAATACTCTCCAGAAGTATGACCAGCTTTATTTTCATTTTACCATCACAGGACTGGGGGGAACATTTATAGAGGAGGGAGTCCCTGACTCTTCTACAGCTCTTTCTCAGTTGGAGGCTTTGGTCAAGATAGCCAGGGCGCCAGAGAGAATCTCTATTCGTTTTGACCCAATTATTTTCTGGAAGGAAGAAGGAGACAGAAAAACTAATCTTTATTTTTTTGAAAAACTGGCACCAAGAGTTTCTGCCCTGGGGATAAAAGATGTCAGGTTTAGTTTTACCCAATGGTACGGGAAGGCAAAGAGGCGAGCAGCTAAGCGCAATTTTTTTTATATAGATCCCTCTGAAGAAGAAAAAAAAGAGAATGCCCGCTATCTTGTCCGAATTGCCCAACAATGGGGATTGAATCTCTATGCTTGCAGCCAGAATTTTTTAAATGATATTCCTGGCATCCAGGCTTCAGCCTGTATTGACGGATCTTTTCTTCAGAATCTTCATCCTTTCAGGGAACCTGTCTCTAAGAAGAGGGATAAAAGTCAGAGAAAGGAATGCAGATGCACAGAATCAGTAGATATAGGCAGTTATATCCAGCAATGCCCTCATAGCTGTCTTTATTGTTATGCAAACCCCAGAATTTAGAGAGAATTTTTTGCTTTTCCTAAATACCCACTGAGAGTCTTTCGGCCAGAGCTAAAGGCAGTCTCTTCTCCCGGATTTTTCTCTTGGCTTCTTCTATATCATACTCAAAGCGATAAAATTTCACTTTTTTTGTTTTAGAGTTATATATAGCACAGGAAGCTCTGGGATTTCTATCCCGAGGCTGACCTATAGAGCCGGGGTTGATGAGATATCTTACACCTTTTTCAATTCTTACTTCGTTTGAGTCGCCTACCAAGAATGTTCCTTCGATAAGATTATCTTTTTCAGTATAGACATAGGGAAAGTGAGTATGACCGAAGAAACTGATAGGAGTTTTGATATATCTGAATGCTTCAGCTGCATCAAATTCGCCAAAAATATAGTAGTCTTCATCAAAAGGAGAACCATGGCAGATGGTAATTTGGCCATTAATAATCTGGGGACCCTTTTTTAAACGATAAAGAAAGTCTCTGTTTTTTTTCTTGAGATTCATCTTGGTCCATTGAATAGCTGAAGCGGCAATAGGATTAAAAGTATCGATAGATTCAAGGCCGCAGACTGCCTTATCATGGTTTCCCCTGATCATAGAGATAGGTTTAAGACCTTGAATTTTTTGAATGATTTCATTGGGAGAAGCGCCGTAACCCACCAGATCTCCTAAAAAAAGATAGTAATCAATTTTTTTTCTTTGAATGAACTTAAGGAGAGCAAGATAGGCTTCTAAATTTCCATGGATATCAGTAAAAATTAAATAACGCATCTTTGGCTTAGTTCTCTCTTCTTTGAAAAGTTTCATATAGTTTGTGGGCTCTATAAGAGCTTCTTACCAGAGGTCCTGCTTCTACATCATAAAAGCCAAAATCAAGAGCCACATTTCGCAGTTGATTGAATTCCCGAGGTGAATAATACTTCTTCAAGGGAATATTTGAACGTGTTGGCTGGAGATACTGGCCAATAGTTAAAAGATTGCAGGAGACTCTTCTCAAGTCGGAGAAAGCTTGGATGATTTCATCTCCTTTCTCTCCTAAGCCCACCATGAGTCCTGATTTAGTCAAAGCTCCCATTTTCTTTAATTTTTCTAACACTTTTAAAGACTTCTGATAATTTTCTTTTGGTCTGTTTATCTGTAAATAAAGAGCTTCCACTGTTTCCAAGTTATGATTGATAACGTCAGGCTTGGCCTGAATAACTTTTTCTAAAGCTTCCTCAGAACCTCTGAAATCAGGAATCAAGACTTCTACTTTTACTCCTGGCGTTCTCTCTTTTATTGCTGTGATGGTTTGGGCAAAATGGGAGGCTCCTCCATCAGGAAGGTCGTCCCTTGTGACTGAAGTAATAAGAGCATATTGAAGATCAAGGGCAGCTACAGCTTCAGCTACTCTATAGGGTTCCTCGCAGGAAGGTGGACCAGGTTCTCCTTTTTTTACAGCACAGAAAGAGCAGGAGCGGGTGCAGATGTCACCCAAGATAAGGAAGGCCGCTGTTTTATTGGACCAGCATTCAGATATATTGGGACATTTAGCGTTCTGACAGATGGTTGACAAGTTGTGCTTTTTTAAGAGATTAGAGACGAGAAAAAAATTTTGATGAGAAGGAAATCTAACTTTTAACCACGTGGGCTTTCTTTCCGTTTTTATATCTCCCCGAATAATATTTCTATCGTCATTGCTCACCAAGAAAAACTCTAAGAGGTATTTAGTTATGAAATTTTTTTCGATTAAGGAAGTAAAAATATCCTAATACTCTATTTCTCTTTCTCTTCTGATACGCCTTCTCATCCGTTTTCGAGCCATAGCTTGTTTCATTCTTTTTTTTTCGCCGGGTTTATAATAGACAGAATGTTTTTTGATTTCTTTGATTATTGCTTCTTGTTGAACTTTTCTTTTGAACCTTTTCAGAGCACTCTCTACAGATTCACCTTCTTCAACAACAACGAAAGCCAATGACTTTCACCTCCTTAATTGAAAGTATCAGAATTTATATCTTATTAGCTTCCCCTTGTCAAGTAAACAGGGGATGAAAAGCAGACAAAAGATTATTTTTCTCGATACTTTTCCATATTATGTGAGCAATGCATGTTTAGAGACATCAAAGGAATATTTTCTGTTCATTTAATTTTATAGCCTGCTTTAATAATGCTGGCTAAAGCTGTTATTTGTAAAGGATCAATTAGAGGAACAGGTAAGTCTTTTTCTTTCAAAGCCAAGGGAACTTCTGTACAGCCGGCAATAACAGCTTCTGCTCCTCTCTGGATAAGTTTAAAAGATATATTTCGGATAATTTTTTTTGGAAAACCAGAAGTAAAACCTGCTTTTATGCCTTCCTCTCCGAAAATCGCTTCCATTACCTGATCTTGTTCTTCCTCAAATGGAACGAGAATCTGAATATCTTCTTTGGCAAAGGTTTTTTGAAAGAGTTTGGATTTGATGGTTCCGTTACTGGCAATCAGACCTACTTTGGTCAGGCTGGGAAGGTTTTTTTTTAGGTAAAGGAGAGTCTCATCCAGGAGGTTTAGAAAGGGAATTTTTTCTTTTTTTATTATGTCTGGGTAGTAATAGTGAGATGTAACACAAGGCATAACAACAAAATCTGCTCCTGCCTGGCGCAGAATTCTTACACCATCCAGAAGGAGAGGAAGAGGGTTTGGTCCATTTTTTAGGATGGCATCTGTTCTTGGTGGAATTTCGGGGTTGCTGTAAATCACTATTGGTATATGTTCCTGGTCTTTTAAAGCCTTGGTGTTTTTTATGATTAATTCATAGAAGTAAGATGTAGCTTCAGGGCCCATGCCTCCCAAAATTCCTATAGTTTTTTTCAATTCTTAGGCTCTTTTTCTATAATTTCCTTCAGCTTATCCAGGGGAAGGGCTTCGATTATATGTCCGTCCCGGCCTTCCATTCTTGGGGATTTGAAGATGGAATTCAGGATAGCTTCTTCGGTGGCTTCAACAGCGGCTAAAAAAAGAGGTGACATTTGGTCGTTCCTCAGGACTTCTATTTGTTTTATCGGGGAAGGTGATCGATAAGGAATCCTTAGTGCTTTGGCTGTGGAGAAAGCAATGGCGTAATCACCGCTACCATTGGAAATAAAACCACCGGTTCGAGCTATTCCCAGGATGGCTCTTTTAGCCAAACGTTTCAAATTTCGGCTTTCAATGGGGGCATCAGTGGCAACTACAATCATACACGATCCCTCCGATGAATCCTCTATATCTCTCTTCAGGTAATACTTGCCAAGATGAATCCCTACAGGAATTCCATTTATCTGAAGTATTCCTCCGTAATTTGTCTGTACAAGAACACCAACTGTATATCCTCCTCTTGAAGCCGGGAGTTTCCGCGAGGAAGTTCCTATGCCACCTTTAAAGCCTAAGCAGATGGTTCCTGTTCCTGCTCCTACTGAGCCCTCCTTTACAGGGCCAGAGGCAGCTTTTTCTATAGCTTCCAGGACATGATCTTTTTTTAGGTGTTTTCCTCTTATGTCGTTCAAGAAACCGTCGTTTGTCTCTCCTACCAAAAAATTTACAGAACCAACTTTTTCATTTCCTAAAAGAGATAGGGTATAGTCTATAAGAGCCTCAGCAGCAATAGGAACACTCAGGGTGTTAGTAAGTATAATAGGTGTTTCTAAATTACCCAGCTCTTCTACCTGGGTATATCCTGTTAATTTTCCGAATCCATTTCCGATGTAGATAGCGGCCGGGACTTTTTTCAGGAAAAGATTACCATCATGGGGGAGAATGGCTGTCACTCCAGTGCGCACATTTTTTCCTTTGAAAAGAGTTGCATGACCAACTTTTACTCCTGTAACATCAGTAATGGCGTTCCATTTACCAGGCTTTAAAATTCCAGTTTCAATTCCGAATTCTCTGAGGCGGGGCCTTTCTTCAGAGGAGAAAAGGATGGCAAAAAAGAGAAAAAAGCTAATAGAGAAAAAAACTAAAGTTTTCATTTTTCCTTTCCTTGCTTGAGATATTGATGTTAGTTAATTCCAACTTAAAAATCAACCAGGGTCAGGTCTACACTTTTAACTTTTTCTAGACTAATATTTAATGTTTTTCATTTATCCCTATGGGCGTAGCTAAGGGGAGTGGAAGTTCACTTTTTGACAGAGTTTAAAAGTGTCAGGTCAAAGGAGGAGAAAAAGGAGAGAATGAAGAGGGAACAATTCTATTCAGAACCATCCCCTTTATATTGGATTGCCAAACTCCTTTCAGTCGTCCTCAGTAATAAACATAAAAGTTAAAAGTGTAGACCTGACCCTTATTGCTTATTGAAAATATAGCATAATTTTGTTAATTTTTATCTTTCGTAGAAAGAAATGAAAAAATTAACCCCAGAAGTACTATCCATGCAGTTTCTCGTCTTAATGTGTTATTCCTCTATGGCAATTTTAACTCTCCTTCCTCTTTACTTTAAATATTTAGGGGGAAGGCCAGGAGAGATTGGTTTATATGTAAGTCTTTTTTCTTTAGCTTCTTTTTTTTCTCGGCCTTTAGGCGGATGGCTTTTGAGCAGAATAGAAGCAAAGAAGATACTCGTAGCTGGTTTAATTCTTTTTTTAGGAGCAACGGCTTCTTACCTTTTTATTCAGAGATTGGATTGGTTTTTGGGTCTGATAAGGATTCTTCATGGGGTTGGTTTTTCCCTCTTTATTCTTGCGGCTTTGTTAATTGCCGTTTTAAAATCTCGAGAAGAAAATGTTGCCTATGCCATAGGAGTTGTCTCAACTGGATTCATGTTTCCTCTTCTGGTCATGCCTTTTCTTGGAGAGGAAGTAATTAAGAAATTCGGCTTCTTCTTCTTTTTCCTGGCAGCCATTGTCTTAGCTGTTATTCCTTTTATATTTGCTCTTTCTTCCAAAACCAGTCTGCCTCCATTTTCAGAAAAGGAAAAAAAGGGAGGTTCGAGTTTTTTTCATCTTTTAAAACAAAAAAGGATATTCTTAATTGCAGTCTTGACTTTAATTTTTGAACTTGGATTGAGCTCAAGCCTGAGCTTTGTACCTCTTCTTGCCCACTCGGATTCCTCCATGAGAGCGGGCTTTTTTTATACATTTTTGGGTCTGTCTGCAGTTTTTATGCGGCTTTACGGGGGAAGAACAATTAAATCCTGGGGAAGCTCAAAATTTCTCCTGCCCGCCTTTTTTTTTCTTTCCTGCGGAAGCCTTTTGACCTCTCTGTCTTCCAATAATTTTATCCTTAGTCTTTCTGGAGTCGTTTGGGGGATAGGGGCAGGAATTCTTTATCCTCATTTATCTGCTCTCAGTATTGAAAGGATTAGCTCCGAAGATAAGGGGAAAGTATTGAGTATTTTTTCTTCTTCAGTGGATTTAGGCTTTGCCCTTGGTCCTTTGTCCTTTGGTTGGCTTTGCCAGTTCCTTGGTCTAAGAAGCACCTTTATTCTCTTTGCCCTCTTTATATTCTTCTCTTCTTCAGCCTTGATTTTATGTTTAAGGCAAAATGCTGTTTCTAAAGATTCCAGATGAATCGAAATTTTTCCCTATTATTTAACCTGGATTATTCACGAGTCGAGGTTGCCGCAGGTGCGAGGCGTGGCGGATGAAGCTGTGGTCGTCCACTGCAAGTCCGCCACAACGAAGCAGATACGGCGAGATCGGCTCGCCCAAAGGGTAAAAAATGTCGATTATTAATAGAAAGGACACGTAAAACGAAGTATTCAGAGTGATTTCCCATAAAATCAAGGCAAGACTCTGATATTGCTTTTGTTATAATAAACATCGACATTTTTTATGAATAGTTCAGGCTAGACGAGTAATTCCTTCTTCTTTGGCAATTTTCAAGGCTTCACTATATTCTTCTTGGGTGATTCTGCGGCTTAAGGGGGAATGGAGCGATACCTCACCACAGGGGTAGTACTGGTCCATGATATTGACATAGACATTCTTGGATATTTCCGAAGCCAAGAAAAACATTACTTCTTTTGTTCCAGCCAGGCCTTGGGGAAGGACAAGATGTCTAATCAATAGGCCTCTCAGAGCTATCCCCCTATCATCGAGGAGAAGGTCTCCTACTTGGCGCTGCATTTCTTTTAAAGCAAGTTTTGCTTTTTGAGGATAATCCGAAGCTCTGGAATATTCTTGAGCTACATCTGCCTGGCTGTATTTGAAATCTGGCATATAGATATCAAAAACTCCATCCAAAATTTTTAAAGTTTCGAGAGAATCATAACCACCAGTGTTATAGACCAGAGGAACAGAAAGCCCCTTTTTTATAGCCAGGGAGATGGCTTTCAGGATTTGAGGAACATAATGACTGGGGCTGACAAAATTGATGTTATGACAGCCCAATTTTTGCAGCTTAACCATTATCTCGGAAAGCTTTTGGAATGAGACTTCATAGCCCTGGCCCAGATGACTGATGGAAAAATTCTGGCAATAAATACATCTTAAGTTGCAATGGGTCATGAAAATTGTCCCTGATCCGTGTAGCCCGACTAAAGGCCTTTCTTCTCCAAAGTGGGGAGAAGAAGAGGATATTTCAGGCAGGAAGCCTGCCTGGCAAATTCCTTTTTCTCTTTTAAGGCGGTTAACTTCACAATTTCTGGGGCAGAGGACGCATTTTTCGAGAATTCGGAAAGCTTTTTCTATTTTTTCCGGGAACTTTCCCTGACGATAGGTTTGAAGGTAAACAGGTTCAAATTTTTGTGACACTTTTCTTGAAGATTATAGCAACTTATGAGTTCCGGTTAAAGCGCCCTAAAGGGTAATAAGCATAGAGCAATGATTTACAATGACATTTTATTTAATGCGTTTGTATTAGTGACTGATAA
>Ga0209986_10002101_pt1 | contig 18520 bp, 16 predicted proteins | sample BlataG_FD_183168 | JGI IMG/M metagenome (GOLD analysis project Ga0209986, IMG submission 183168) | Deep subsurface microbial communities from Black Sea to uncover new lineages of life (NeLLi) - Black_00105 metaG (SPAdes) (version 2) | ecosystem: Environmental > Aquatic > Marine > Oceanic >... | reverse complement strand
ACACACACATCGAATCCTCCGTCGGCACGCCGTTGATCCACACTCCCCAGGCCGAACCCGACCCGCCCGTTCGGTAGAGGCCCGGCGCGATATCGGGTCCGACGACGAAGAAGCCGTTGCCCGGGATTGGGTCCACCGGGTCGGCCGCGGCCGGCGGTGCCGACGCGATGACGGCCGTGAGACAGACCATTGCCACTGCTGCGCAGCACGGATGCATCAGGGGCACACCTCCTCCCCTACCTAGTGCTCAACCACTACCGGCAGCGTATGCCCGAAGATGGCCGCGCAACAAGAGATCGGTTGCGGCTCAGCACGGTCCTCGGGTCCGTCGCACCCGCGGCCAGAGAAGCACGACTGCGGTCCTTGCAGCCCGTGAAGAAAGCCAGACCCGCCGCCTTGTTTCCACGTCGCAGATAGTCAGCCAGCAACCGCATCTGGCTCGCAGCGCCAGATGCAGGTGTTGCTCAACGTCGGTTGAGTATCGACGAAGACCGTCCAGAAGGAATTCAGGTAGCCGACTACGCGATCGCCTGCACCACGGCCGGACAAACATGTAGCGCAGGAGGATTTCCACCGCGCAGGTTCGTGATCCCCGCAGAAATGAACCGGATAGGAAGGGTTTAGGACATGGTCTTGCCATTGATTCCAGTTGTGTTGATAGCTGTAGGCGCCGCGACGGGAGGTGGCGGTCTGGCACTCGGGGGTAAGGGTGCGCTCGACTTGAAGAAAGCGGCGCGGGACATGAAGGAAACGCGCAATCGATACGAAGCGCGCCACGCCGCCAGCGAGCAGCGGGCGGCAAGCACCAACCGCGGACTCGCAGAGCTCGGTGAGCAGCAACAGCAAGCCTTCATACATGTGGTGCTGCGTATGGGCGAGTTCCTGAGACGTCACGACAAGCAAGTCCGAGACAGTCACCGACTGCTGGTCGACGGAATCGACACGAACATGGCCACCGTCCCTGGCCTCGGCAAGCTTGACGTCGAGACCAGTGCCTGGATAGGCGGTGTTGTCGGATCCGGGGCTGTCTTTGTCGGCACCGGTGCGGGTGTGACCGCGGCTGCTACCAGTTTTGGCGTCGCCGGCACCGGAGCAGCGATCGCTGGACTTTCCGGGGCCGCCGCGGAAGGTGCAGCCTTGGCCTTCCTCGGTGGCGGCAGCCTGGCAGCGGGCGGGGGCGGCATGGCGCTCGGTGCCGCGGCGCTGAACTTCGTCACGATTGGCCCCGCACTCCTCATCGGAGGCTTCGTCGCCAATAGCCAAGGCGCCAAGGCGGTCACAAAGGCTGAGGCCTACGAGGCGAAGGTCGCGGTGGCGATCGCCGAACTCGACAAGACCGACACCCACCTCGACGCGGTGGACGATCGAGCCGCCGAGCTGAGCAACCTCCTCGGTAAGCTCACCGAAAGAGCCGTCGCTGCAATGGACCTCCTCGAATCGGAGCCTTTCGAACCGCAGTTACACGCGGCGCGTTTCCAGCAAGCCATCACTCTGGTGGTGGCTGTCCGCGACGTGGCTGCCGCCCCGATCATCAACGCTGACTCTGGGGAAATCTCGGAGCAAAGCGCCAACCTGACCGTGAAATACCGGGCAATGACGAAGGAGCACGAGCATGCCTGACCCCACGCAGGTGCATATCGGCAAACGCGTCGCGAAGACCCCGCTCACCGCGCTCAATGGCTTCATGGCCCTGGAGACGATGGTCGACGCGGCCCGGGAGTGTTTCGAGGTCAACCAGGTTGAGCGCACAAGAAGGGCATACATCCGCGGCTACCGGGAGGCCGAGGTTCGTCGGATCAAGGGCGCTGAGGCGATCCTGAAGAAATACTTCGAACAGGTCTTCGCCGAGAGGCGGGAAAACTTCAGTGAACTGTTTTCGCGCCTCGACAAGGCACTCGACCAAGGCAACGGAGAGATGTTCAACGTCGTTCTACGCGGGATCGTGGACATAGCCCGCACCTCGCCGATCGCAGACCTCGGAGACTTAGGCCAGATTCGGGCCGCACTCGACGACCCGAACCATGTCTTTGAACTCTGAAAGCAAGCGGCGCGGGGTCGTGCCTACTGCATGAACTGGTTGATGAGTTCGCCGAGCGCGGCCCGATTGGCCACCTCGACTTTCTTGCAGGCGCGGAGGATGTGGCCCTCCACCGTTCGTACCGACATGGTCAGGGTGTCGGCGATCTCTTTGTTGGACAGGCCATCTCGAACCAGGGTGGCGATCTCACGTTCACGCCTACTCAACGGTAGCGGCGCGGCGATGTCGCGGGTGGCCGGCGTGGTTGAGCCGCATTCACCGGCAATCCGGGTTGCCCGGCCGCTGGCGGTCAGCTTGGATCCGCGCAGGTTCTGGCGGCCGAAAGCGATTGCGGCATGGGCGGCGGCATCGGCTGCACCGATCCGGTCCCCCATCGTTTCGAGGTCGCCGGAGACCTCGAGCAGGCCGTCGCCGTCGTGGCACTTCAGGACATCGGCCCACCGTGCGGCAATACCCGCGCGGGGCCCCTCGACCAGGGCCGCCAGTTCGGCGAGCCGGTCGCTGTGCCCGTCGTCACCGAATTGGATCGCGGTCTGCAGGCACAGGACCTCACGAGCGTGTTGTCCGTGCGCGCGCGCCACGTCCGCCGCTTGCCCGACGAGTGTGATCGCTTCGGTTGCCCGCCCGCGCGCGGCGGCGACCCACGCACCCGCGAGCATCCTGTTGGGTTCCAGAAAGGCCAACGAGGGATGGCGGTGTTGTTCCATCTCGCCCAGTGCCCTTGTGGCCGCGTCGACGTCACCCGCGCGCGCTAGTGCCTCGGTGTAGGCGATGCCCAGCCAATAGCCGATGCCCCGAGACGCCAATGCGGCCGTCTCGTCGTGGAGAACGTGGGATGCCATTGCGGCGCTCAGGGTTTCGCGCGCGACGATCAGGTCGCCGTGAGCCAGCGCGGCGACACCCTCGACGGCAGCGGCAATGGTGCGGGGAACGTCGGGCAGGTCGGCCCATTGCTGCACCATCTGCCGGCTGAACCCCAGTGCCTCGGTGATGTGCCCGCTCATCGCCAGCACATCAACGTGCATCACGGCCAGCCACGCCGCTTGGAAGGGATTAGCCAGGGCATCGGTGGCCAAGACCAGGCTGTCTTCGGGTGTCTGAGTCGCCTGCTCAAGCCGGCCCAGTTCGCCAAAGGCGAGGGTCGTGCCGTAGTTCAGATTGATGCGCGAGTCGGGGGTCAGCTGGGCGGGGTCGATTGAGTCCAGCAGCGCAACGACCTCCGCGGGCCGCCCACCCATCGAAAGTTGCAGTGCGCGGAAGGCCAGAAGCTCCTGATTCAGGGGTTCCGGCGCCTCGTTCAGGGCGTCCTCGATCACCATCCAGGACTGTTCGGGCCGGTCCAGTATCAACAGCAGGTTCAGCGCCCGCAGTACTTTCGCTTCCACCCAGGCCGCGTCCGGCTTCTCGGCGTCGGACCACGCAGCCAGCAGCTGTTCGGCTTCATCGCCCCGGCCGAGCATGCTCAAGGTGCGGGCATGCAGGATGCGGGACTGTGTCGCCGCCCCTGCCCCCGCCCGGGCGGCTGCCTCGGCCAAGCGCGCACTCAGAGGCAGATCGAAGCGGCGAAAGGCCGCCGCCGCTCCCCTGTCATGCATGTCAGCATCGCCGGGGAGATCGGAATCCAGCCACAACAACGCCAGTCGCACCGGGTCAGCACCCACCGCGGCCGGACCCGGCTTGCTGATCGCCTGCGCGATAAGGCCACACAGTCGGCGGGCGCGCATCCGTCCCATCCGGTTACGTCGGGTTTCCCCATAAAGCGGCTGTCCGAGACGAACGAGGTCATCCGCCGCGTCATGGCTGATGCTGATCAGCTCACGCCGTTCGGCTTCCTCGATCGCTGCCGGATCGGCAAGAGCGACAAGGTGTTCGAGTGCAAGTGGCTCCGCCACGGCCACCAGGTCGAGAACCTCCAACACCTGTTCGGATGCAGCGCCGACGTAGGTGTCCACCAGTTCGCTCAGTGTGGGCGACACCGCGGAAAGACCCGTCCACTGCCATCGGTCCTCATCGTCGCGGACCAGCCGGCCAGACTGCATCTCCTGCTTGACCAGCTCGCGCACGAAAAGCACGTTGCCGCCGGTCAACTCCCACAGGCGCGCGGCGCTGCGGTCCTCGATCGGATCACCCAGAACCGCTTCCAGCAGCAGGATGCACTGTTGGCGCGACAGCGGCTCCAGGTCCAGACGCTGCAGCTGACCGTCCTTCCACAACGCGGTGACCGTCTCGGGCACCCGTTCTCCGGTGCGGAGCGTGGCGATCACCGTCGCCTCGCGGCGCCGCACAAGTTGATGCAGCGCAAACGCCGACAGGTCGTCGATCAGATGCACGTCGTCAACGACGACCAGTACCGGGGCGTTGTCCGGGGAGGCCGTGAGCGCCGCGATCACCGAGCTGACCAAGGTCAGCGGCTGATCATCAAGGTGGCCCACCCACTGCGCAAACGCACCCAAGGGAATGGCCTGCGCGGCAGCGGTTCCCTGCACCGAGCGGATGACCCACTCCCGCTCGGCGGCCGCGGCTGCGACTTCCCGCGCCAGCCTGGTCTTACCGACCCCGGCACCACCGGCGATCACCATGCCACCGGACGTGGCTTCTGCATCAAGCACCCCGGTGAGGAGACGCACCTCGTCACCGCGACCGATCAGTGGCCAATCCCCCATGACGGGCATCGTAGAGCCCCCGTATGCGACTTTGCTGGTCAAAGCAGGACTTCAGCGCGCCCAGACGAGCTCGTCATCCCCCGATCAGGTAGTCACCCGGCCCTCACCAGCCGGAATCAGGTAGCCCGCTACCTGAGCTTCCCAAGCCCGACCGGCCAACAATTGGGTCACACGACGAAAACGTCGGGTCGGATCGCCGGCCCAAACACGGACAAGGAAGGGCAACCCCGCAATGAAGAAGGCAATCGTCCTCGGAGTCGTCGGGATCGCTGCGGTGTCGGGCATAGCCATGTCGGCGCCAGCCGCAGCCAGTACGGACGCGGCGACCGATGCGGCATTCCTGGCTGCCGTTCGTGATGGCGGAATCTCCGGCTCTTTCGACGCATTGATCCAGAGCGGGAAGGAGGTGTGCCGGCGCATCGATGTACTGGGCATGACACCTCTGGCCGTCCAGCGCGACGTCTACCTCGAAACCGATCTGGACCGTGACCATTCCATCTGGTTCACCATCGCGGCGATCAACAGCTATTGCCCGTGGAACACGAATCTGATGCCCGGACAGACCGACGCGACGCAGGAGGTTCGGTCTGGCGGGCTGGTCTAACGGCTGTTCGTGAAAGACCGGCGCGACGGCACCGCCCCCCCAACCACCCCCACCCCCGGAGAAGGAGAGAGATGGGATGCCCGAAGCTCCCACACAGCTTGATCTGTGTATCGCCAACGTGGCCGGCGTCGTGGACCCCTACAACGATTCAGCATGGACCGAAGCCAAAGCGCTGAAGCTCGATGCCGACATCGCAGCAGCCCTCGACTCGCCACGACGTTTCGCAACTGACCGAACCCCCCTGGGGAACGCCTACGAACGAGGCATGTTCACCCGCGACGACCTGCTCGACGCACGCCGCGCGTTAGCCAAATGGCTTGCAACGCCGCACGACGAGCGGCTCGCGGGAGGACGGCAACCCACACGGAAGGAGACAGACATGACATACGGGAGTAGCTCGTATGCAGCCCCCCGACGGGGCAAGAGCGCCGACGAGCGGGTGGAGGATCTCCGCCGGCACGCCGCCGAGCGCCGACGGCAGGCGACGAACATCATTGCCAGTCCGGGAGCGCTCGACGAGGTTCAGTCCGTATTGGATGACTTCTGGTCACTCAACGACGAGATCCCCGCACGGGTTCGCATGGAAATCGGAATCGCAGCCGCCGAAATCGCAGCCAACATCCTCGAACACGGTTGCGTTATCAGCCTGCGGATGGAGTTGGGGGTCACTCCCAACGAAGTCCACGTCGAGTTCGCCTACGGCGGCGAAGCCGGGGCGGTAGATCTGCACTCCGTCTGCATGCCCGACGAGGTGGCCGAGCGAGGACGCGGCCTGGCCATCGCGCAGGCAGTGTTGAGCCTGCTGTCATATTCCTGCGACGAGGCGGGCAACCGCTGGAAACTTGTCAGCAAGGCCTTCTCAAACCAATCGGAAACACAACCCTAAGACCCATTGCCCAGCGGCATTTTTGTCCGTTGACGGCCGTAGGCTCAGAAAGCGAGTTCGCATGAAACAGATCGGGGATAGACGTGACCGGTGAGCAACTGCCCGACATGGGAAGTCCGACGCCGCCTCCGGCGTCCTTTGACGTTCCCCCGGCTCCCGGGCCTTCGGCTGAGACCCGCCCGGTCCCGCCGCCGCCATCAGTGCCTGCGGGCTGGTACCCAGATCCGGACAACCACAACGGATTCCGGTACGGCGGAGTGCCGAGCATGCGCTACTTCGATGGGGCCCAATGGACCGAGAACCGTGCCCCCATGCAACGGCGACAGACACAACAACAGCCGTCGGCGCAGCCGATCATCGTCAACCAGCAATTCGCGCCACAGACCCCGCACGTGGTCGTCTACAACAGCGGCACCAACCACGGCCTGCACTTGCTGTTGACGCTTCTCACCTGCGGACTGTGGTTGCCGATCTGGATCATCATGGTCATCGTCAATGGTGGCCGATAGCGGCTGGTAGCCGCCTGTCGATCGCTTGCGGGCCCCGCTTGAGAGGCAGGAATCATCGCCCTGTCGGCGTGCAGGTGGGCCGAAACTACCCGGCCCCGACTCCACGGGTGCGGGGGCTCGTTTTCGTGACCTCAGTGCGCGATGACGTAATAGCCTTGCTCCCGAAGTAACTCAGCGATCGACTGCTCCCGCTTCCGGGGATCGGCCTTGCTGCGCCGGGCCAACTGCCAGGCGGCTTTGATGGTCTGTTCCGGCAGCGCCACCCCAAAGTCCGGCTTCCACTCATCGACCCGGATCAGGTGCCGGCCGTACTTCTTCACCCAGCCGTGGCCGGCCTTGTATCCGTTGCGGTGGTTCTCGTATCTCTGCCAGGCCTCCAGCGAGGTCTGGCCGACGTAGAACACCGGGGCCTTCTTGTTGGCCTGAGGGTTGGCGTCGATGAGCCGTTGCTGATCCTTCTTCGACATCTTTCCGAAGAAGTCCAGCCGCACGGCGTACACGATCGCGGTGCCCGACAGCTCGGGGTCGGGCGTGTGCGGGACGAATGCCTCCTCAGTGGCCACCGAATGAGCGTAAAGGCCCCTGAGCGCCGAGGGAGTGACGACAGGAATTGGATTGGGCCGGCGGCTTGGCGTGAGCTACCGTTCTGCCGATGGTTGCCCTTGGGCTGTTCCTGATTGCCATTGCCATTGCCTGCGCCGTGGCCTATCAACTCATCGGTTCCCACGTGGACGCCGACGGTTGGCTGCGAGAGCCATTTGCGCTGATCCCCATTGGTTGGCTATCCGGCCTGACAGGCGTTTCGCTAGTCGTCCTCGGGTTGCTCCTGCGGCGCCGACGAAAAAACAACACTCCGCATCCCTGAACTGTGCCGGTGTGCGAGAAACACAGGAAACTGGCTGCTGTCACCTACGTGCGATTTACGCATGGCCGACGGCTCCGGGCGTGAAGCAACACGCGTGAGAGAGTGCTCATCTTCTTCCCATCCAGGTATCACGGCGCTCACGGAATCTGGACTTATCCGCGAAGTACGCGGACCAGATGAAAAGGAGCACAACATGACACGACCCGCCGGCTGGAAAGTCCTCGCCTTCGCCGCTGCGCTGACCGGCCTCGGTATGACAGGCGCGGCAACGGCGACCGCAGAGTCCAGCAGCACTGGTTCGGACACCTCGACGTCGCAGTCCAGTGACGGCTCGCGGCTTTTCCTGGCCAGGTGACATGACCTCAGTGTCGTAAGGTCAGTCACCATCCAGACGCCCGCCGCCCGCTCACCGCGGGTGGCGGGTCGTCTCACTTTCGCCTCCCGGCAGTGGTGCCCGTTGCTGGTGTCATCTGTCAGACCCTGATGGCAGGCTCCGGGATCGACAGCCGTAATCGGATCCCCGATCTCGAGAACGGCAGGAGAACCGACAACTGGGGGAAGTCGAGATGATAGGTCTCGTGATGAGTTTCATCATTCAGGCGCCGAACCAATGCACGCTGGAGCGGCCCTATCCATGGTTACCGACCAGCATCTGCACCGGATACGGGATCTCCTGCCCGCGAAGCGTCTGCAAGGCCGCCCCTGGCACACCAGGGCAATGGGACGTGACCGGCCGGTACACGCCGAAGACAGGCTAGGAGCCGAACCCTGACTGCAAGAGCGTGTTTGGGAACGTAGCCCCGACCGCTCTACGAGCCGCTATTCGCACGCGTACCCGTCGCGGTCGCGGTCAAGTCCCGGCCGATATGCCGGGTCTCCTTGGGGAATGTTGTAGCGCCCGTCCGCATGCGCCTGGCTGCAGTTGCGGTAGTAGGTGCTCTGAGGGACGGGCTGATACACCGGGGCAGTCTCAGCAGTCGTCGGCGGCGGGACGTAGGTCGCTGCGGGCGGCGCATAGGTCGTCGGCGGCGCAGACGCCGTTGGGGGCGGTACGTAGGTCGGGACGGGCTCCGCGGTCTGGGTGGGCGACGGAGTCGATGTGAAACTCGGGAGCGAGGACGGAGTGTCAGTCGTCGACGATGGTGTTCTGCTGGGAATTGGGGTCGCGGTCCGCGTCGGAGCCGGCCGACTGGGAGCCTGCTCGGCACCAGGACCGGGGACCTGCGCCAGCATGAGGGCGATACCCACACCGCCGGCGACCGCAGCGGGCGCGGCCGCCCGGCGAGCCGGCGAGAGAGGCTTGGGGACGACGACAGTCGATGCCAAGGTCGCGATGGTCGGGGGTTCCTTCCCGCCGGATCTGATGTAGCGCATCAGGTCCACGGCGCCTGGGCCGTATATCCCCCGCTCGTCGCCCGCGGCTACCCAATCGTCCTGCTGATCGGCTTTGGCGGCAATGTCGGCGCAATAGCGGGCGTAGGCGTCCTGCCTGCGGCGGTTCTCCTGCACGATCGCCTTCGCCAGATAGATCGACGCGAAAACGACCAGGATGCCCAGGATTACCCAGATGTGCCTGACGATGAACATGATCACCCAGACGATGGCACCCAGGACGAGCAGCGCGGCAAATCCGCCGCCAGAAGAACCTTTCGTTCGCCGTCGAGACGACATCCTGCCTTACCCCCCATTCCCCCTGTCCGCCCCAAACGCTGCTCTATTGAGGCGGCAGCCGAGTGACGACGAATCCCATCCCCGATCCTGCGGAGACCCCGCAAGCCTATTTCGCCCCTATGACAAGTAGGCAGCCCTTCGCCGCGTCATGTCAAACGCCTCGTCCAATCCTCAGCGCCGCGCTGACGCCCAAGGTCTGACGAGCACGGGCCGCCGGGGTTTCCGCGACCTGGGCTCCGCCCCCAGTTTGTTCAGGCGGGCCCGCAGCCCTACCACCCGGGCTTTTTCCACCCAAGATTGACAAGCCCGCGAGGCACGCCGGGATCTTGTCAAAGTAGCCCGGCGATTCGATGTTGCCTGCATCTCGACACTTGCTGCTGCTTGTTGTCGAATCCGACTGCCCTCTCTCAAGAATTACGGCACCCGCATTGCACTTGTGCAGCGACGTTGGGAATCTCCGCCGTTGCGCGCATGTCAGCCGGCCCCGGCACCAGCGACATGGGGCTAGCATGCCGCCATGAAGATCAACACCGGTCGGTCGGACGGCTGAGTGCGTCGCATCCACCGCGTCGTTTCCGGCGGCCAGAGCGGTGCCGATCGGGCGGGGTTGGATGCAGCCGTCGCGGCGGGGGTGGAATACGGGGGCTGGTGCCCGGCCAGTGGTTGGGCCGAGGACTATCCCTGCGCGCCGGGATTGTTGGCGGACTACCCGGGCCTCAGGGAGGCTCCGGGTTCGGATCCGAGTCTTCGGACGTATCTCAACGTTCGGGACAGTCATGCGACTCTGGTCATCGGAGACCAGGGTGTCCGACACGGCAATTGGTGTTCGCCGGGAACAGATCTGACGATCCGGACGGCCGGGGCGCTGGGCCGGCCGCTCCTGCGGGATTCCGGTGATCCCGCCGAGGTCGAGCGTTGGCTGTCCGGGCTGGGTTACGAACTCACCCTGAACGTCGCCGGTCCTCGGGAGAGCGAGCAACCCGGCCTCTATGAGCGGGCCCGCGTTGTTCTGGGCGCGCTGCTGGGGCATTCCTGAGGCCAGCCGCGACCCGGAACGAATCCGCGATCACGGCGGCCGGCTCATGAGCGGTGCCTGCACGCTCGCCGTCCCGACGTACATCCCGGCCGCCGTTCGTGCATGGAGGCGATGATGACTGTCCGCTTTGCCGGACCGGACCGCCCGTTCCGCCGGCCCCACGGCTTCTCGGACAAATCGCCGTGAAGCTGGGCGGGGAGGATGGCAAACCAAATGGGCGATGAAGAGGGAGTCGGCGGCCCAACACTGCACGTCGACATTGACGGCATTGATTCGGTAGCTGAACCGGCAAGCGGTGTTCCCCAACCGGCCCCGACCCGTGTTGCCTATCCCCGCGAGCCATGCTGGCGTTGCCGGCCGGACGCTACGCGTCCCGCCGGCTCGGCTCGCCGCAGATCCGGTGATCGGGCAGTTCAGATGCCCATATGTCAGCGGGCGGGGGAGATGGATTTGGTCGGGTCATAGCGCGGGGTCCATACCAGCTTCCAACCATCCCACTCCGCTTGCTGTGTCGCGGTCACTCGGCCCGCGCATCTCCTACACAGATCATCGCGGTGTGAACTCCTGGACGATTCACCGACATCACCGTGGTCGCTAGCCGCACCATTCGCAGCCAATCCCGTCGCCGTCGGCATCCAGCTTGGATTGGTATTTGTCGCTGGTGGACGGGATGTTGCAGTCACCGTTCTGTCTGGCTTCAGTGCAGTTCTTGTACGGCGCTTGTGGCAACGGATCGGCAGTAGCCGGTGCTGCCGATCCGATAGCGATGGCCCCGAGAACGGTGCCGGTGAGTAGCCCGACTGCGCGAAGCATGAAGTAATCCCCTTTTCGTTGATCCCCCAACAGGTCTGCCTTGCGAGTTTATGACGGTTGCCGGCCTGTGCGTTAATCGGATCGACCACGCCCAGGGCAGTCAGTAGCCCGTGGACCCACCCGGTAGACCACGCCTGGCTAACTCCCAATGCCTCACGCCATGGTGATGCTTTCCGTGCCCCCCAAGGCGTGAGCCTCGGAACCGCTCAACGAAGCGAATCCGGTGGTGTCGGCAGGCCGTCCTCGATGGGGATGTCGAACGCGAACACCATGTAGCTCATAGTCGCGTACAGCCCGCACAGGATGACGAGCTCGACCACACCGGCGTGGCCGTAGGCGGCCACGATCCGATCTTGAACTTCGGAGGGAATCGAGGTGCGCGCGGCCACCGCATCGACCACCGCCAGTGCGGCTTTGGACGTGTCCGGCAGGGCCGCCGGGATGCGGCCCGCGGCCAGTTCGGCGAGTGCTTCCGCAGAAACGCCGGCCAGTTCGGCGGGCCGTTGATGGTGACTCCACTCGTAGCCGGAGCCCTGATGGGTCGCGAAGCGCAGAATCGCCAGCTCGCGAACATCGTCGGGCAGGGTTCCGTGAAATCTCAACTGCTCGCCGAGGGCCCCGACGCTGCGGGCAAGGACGGGGTTGTTGAACATCCGGACGTACACCTCGACGAGCCCTGCACGCCCCCCTCCGCGTGGTCGCACCGATGCCATGCGGTCGAACACGGCCTTGTCCTCACCTGCGAGCTGATCAGTCGGATCCGGTAGCGGGGCCATCAGAGACTGTCCTCCTATTCACGCCGGTAATCACCCGTTGCTGTACACGCGGGTGGGTTCGACGAACACTGCGGTGCGCCGTTGTTGTGCCATCACCCGGTCATATTCGTCCCAGTCGTCATGCACACCCCCTGCCGAGGCGAAGATCTCCCGAAGCAGCAATCGCAGCTGGTCGGGCTCCGTCAGCCAAGGCTGCGGATCATCCGGGCCCGCGAGCTCCGCCCGGCCTTCCACGGTGGCCCACAGCCAGCCGTCGCGGAAGGTCACGGCCAGCGGCGGACGTGCCCGCAGATTCGCCAGCTTGACCTTGCCGTAGGTGACGAACGCCAGCACCGGTTCAGCGCTCACCGGGTGCGGCAACAGCCCCACGTTGACCAACGAGGCCTGAACCGTGCCGTCGGCCCGCACAGTGGACACCACCGCGAGACCGTTATCCGACTTGGCAAGCGCCACAGCGTCATCGAGCGTCGTCATGCTGTCCCGTCACCTCCTGTCCCCGGATCGACTCGCTGCATGTCACGACTTGCGTCCGCGCCATCCCATGACCGCGACGACAACACCGATCAGCGCGATGATCGGACCGAGGATGGACCACGTCGTGGTGCCGGTCATCGGGCTGCCGGTGACCGCCCCGAATCCCTGCAGGGTGAACAGGAGACCGGCCAGCCCGACCAGCACGCCGGCCGCCACGAGCAAAGGACTGCGCATGACTTCGACAGTAGCCCCAATTGGCGGGCAATCGCGATGCGGCGACGCCATATCGCGATGTGCTCGCCGCGCACCTGCCAACTCTGGCGCCGGCAGCGGCCCTGCAAAGATGAGGGCGCACACAAATGCTCAATCCGATTGCTGTACAGAAGTATTGACTCACTCGCCGGCCGACCCGGGCCGGCTGCCAATCACGTGTCGGCCCACGTTCACGGAGTCCGACCACACGACCTCACCGAACTCGGCCTCAGGTCCACCGGTGCGCACTACCCTCAACACCGGATGAGATGCGCTCCATGCGTACGAAGCGGTGCGCGGGCACACCCTGAACTGTGAATATCGTTACCTCCGAGGGGGCGCAGCCCGGATGGAATCTGGCCGTTTTGCGATGACGAACGTCACTGTCTTCGACAGCGTCGCGGGTCGAACATCGGTCGGATGGATGTCGGTGTCCAGGATGGGCTGATCGGATCTGTAACACTTTCCGGCTCAACAGAACTGACACATGAACCGGCTGTCGACCGGTCGGGAGACACCCTGATCAAGCTGGTGGCCGCCGATTGCGCAGTGTGATGTGGATCACTAGCTGTGTTAGCCTGGCGGCCTACCGCCAATCGAGTCACCAATCTGGTGGGTTACGGGGATGGCTTCATGGCCGCAGCTCGCCATGTCGGCCGGATCGGATCTCTGGCGTTCGCCCTCGGCATCGGTACCGGTGTCTTGTGGACTGCGGGTGCTGCGTGGGCGGACGTCACCGGCCCATCAGGAGCGGGTTCGGTCGATACCGGTGGCCCGGCGGCGGGTCGGTCCTCGGCCACCCACGCTCGGGGCGGCTCGTCGGCCGCGCGCGGCCCACGTCACCAGTCGCGTGGGCCGAATCGCGTGGTTGTCGGTGAGGCCCACGCCACCAGGATCAACCGGGCGAAGGCGCGGATCGCTGATCCCACCCTCCCGGAATCTGCGGAATCGATCCCGCGGGTCCCGCAGGGGTCGGCCGACCGGCAGACGGTCGGGGGCGCCGGGTTCGTAAAGCCCGCCGCGGCAACGGCATCGAGCGATATGGAGACGGTATCGGCGGCCGGGACGGCGTCGGTTGACGCGGCCTCGACCCCAGCCGGTCCACCTCCGTTCGGGGACATTCTGCGATACACCTTCTTCGGCAAGCAGCCCACCGCGAACCCGGTCCAGACCGGTCAAGCGACTGACGGTGTGATCACGGGCCATCTCCAGGCCGGACCTTCCGGGGTCTTGCTGAGTTACACACTCACCGAGCAGCCGTCGAACGGCAGCGTTGTGATCGATTCCAGCGGCGGTTACATCTACACGCCAGATCGAGACTTCGCCAGGGCTGGCGGGTCCGACCAGTTCGCGGTAGCGATTGACGCAGGCAGTGCCTATCGGTTGAGCGGGCCGGGTGGCGTGCTCCAGGGCTTGCTGCACACCCTGGCTCAACTGATAGGTCTGAGCGGTCCCGACAGCGTCCTGGCCGTCGTCACCGCATCCGTGGTCGGGACCAACCGCCGGCCCACCGGTGTCACTGACGGGTTCACCACAGCCGAGGGCATCGCGGTGACAGGCAATGTCTTGGCCAATGACACCGATCCTGACGCCGATCCGCTGGTTGCATCGCTGGTCAGCACCGCCGGCCACGGCATCGTTGTCCTCGACCCGGGCGGCGGGTTCACCTACACCCCCGATCAGAATTTCAACGGCGCGGACGGATTCAGCTACATCGCCTCGGACGGCATCGCCGTCAGCACTGTCACTGCGGTCACCATCTCCGTGACTCCTGCGCCGGTGCCGGTTCCTGAACCCGATCCTGCACCAATTCCGGATCCCGATCCTGTGCCTGAGCCGGATCCCGTTCCGGCGCCTGACCCCGATCCCGTGCCCAACCCCGACCCCACCCCCGATCCTGACCCGGTTCCTGAGCCCGACCCGGAGCCACCGACCGAGCCATCCGGCGCGAACCTCTTGCAGAACCCCACGTTCCTCGACGGACTGAACGCATGGTCGGCCGCGGGAGCCGTCTCCGTCGTCAACGACGGAAGCGGCCAGGGTGTTCTGCTATCGGCGTCGTCGACGACCGATGCCCGCATCACGCAACGGGTTACCAACCTCAAGCCACAGACGCTGTACACACTGTCGGTGACCATGAGCACCACGGGATCGGAGCCCAGCGATGTGTGGGGCGTGTGGGGTGTCATCGACGGGCCACAACTCGACAAAACCGGTTCCGCGCAATCGGTATCGCCGACCGAACGGCGGCTCACCATCTACACCGGTGCCGACGCAACGGCGGTCACGGTCTTCGTGGCGGCCGGGCGCAACTCGCCTCCGGGCGTCGTGCATGTCACCGATGTGGTGTTCGTGGAAGGCACTCTCGATCCACCCGCTGTGGATCCGGCTGCGCCCGGCGCGTCTCCCCCACCGCTGGTCACCTTGCCGGGCCCCGGTCAGAACCTCGTCACGAACGGCGAGTTCGACTCCGATGCCGACGCTTGGGTGCTGGACCAGGCGGAGCGTCAACCCGACGGCACGATGCGCATCATGTCGACCCCCGAGCAGACCGCACGCATCGCCCAGGATCTGCCGATGCTCCTGGTGCCCAGGCGCGACTACGTGCTGACCGCCCGAGCACGTGTCGACGCCGGGGACGGCACCATCACAGTGTCCAGCCCGGACGGGTCCCTGACCGCATCGCAACTCATCACCGACACCGCCTGGCAGCCCGTCGAGATCGCGTTCACCACACCGGATACTTGGGTGCCGGTCAAGGTCGTGGCCGAAAACTGGAAGGGTGACGGAAACGCCCTCTACGTCGACGACATCACCATCCGCGCCACCGGCGACGAGTGGCTGGACACCCCGAACCCCTACCCGAGCCCGCAGCCAGAGCTTTTCGATGACTTCAGCACTGGGATCGATCCGGACCGTTGGCTCATCGCCGACAAGGCGTGGGGCGGGGACAACGGCGGCGTCGTTCCGGCCAACGTCGACGTTGCCGACGGCATCGTGCACCTCAGCGCACACGGGGACGACTACACCGGTGACGTCGTCGGCCACGGCGGACGCACGTCGCGAGTCGGGGCCGTGATCGTGACCCGTGACTACTACGCATCCGGGCGCTACGAGGTACGTGCACGCGTTCCGCAGGTTCTGGGCGCGGCGAGCGCCTTCTGGAGCTTCCACTACATCGAGTACTCCCCCACTCAGCCGGAGTACTGGACCGAACCCAATCGCATCCGAAACTCCGAAATCGACTGGGAATTCCCCACTGCCCGCGATGACGGATCGCCGAACGATCCGGTGACGTTCGACCACGCCCGCGCCAACACGTGGGGCGGCCAATTCGGGGGTGAGGGCGGCAACGAGTCCCTGCGGCCGGATATCGGCGAACTGGTGGCCGACGGTGAGTTCCACACCTACACATACGACTGGTGGGCCGGAGGTGGCGGCGTCGCCCCGTACGTCGCCTGGTCCATCGACGGTGTCGAGGTCGCGCGCTACACCGGCGAATCGTTCGGTCAGGACAACGTCCCGCACCGCGCATCACGATTCTGGATCGGCATCTGGTTTCCGGCGTCTGGATATCGGGATCAGGTGGGATGGGCCGGGGATCCGGACTTCGACACCACGTCGTTGGACATCGATTGGGTCCGCATCACACCGACGTATGCGCCGGACGACACCTACGAACCCGAAACCTGGCCCAACGGGTTCTACGCGTCCCCGGATCAATACCCGCAGTAGCGGACATCCAGCGCGCCGCGAGCGTCTGGCCGGCGGTGGTGGATCGCCGAACCTCAGAGGCTGATGTCGCTCGGAACGGCAGGTTCCCCGTCCTGTTCGCTGGGCTCGAACGGACTGCTGACCCAACCCGCGACCACCGCCAGCCGGCTGGGTCGATGCACCGCGATGAAGCCGAATGGCCGGTCGAAGGTGGCCTCCACGAACGTGACCTCATAGAGCTCGTCGGGAGGCATGCCGGTGACTGCCAAATCGAACGCCGTGATGGCGGCTGCTTCGAAACCTTCGGCGAAGAACCGCGCCAACACGTCCTGCGCACCGTCCGAGACGAAGAGCGGCACCGGACTCAGATGCGGGAGGTGCGACGTTCTGGGGTCCGCCACCAAGCGCAGGCCGAACAATTCGTCATGCTCCATCAGGTCATGGCGAGAGGTGATCGCGAACGACGGAACGCGCAATCCCAGGATGTCTCGCCGGCTGCTGGATGGAACGCGACGCACGTTCAACCCCGGCCCAGCTGACTCAGCCGCCGAACGGACCTCTGCCTCTCCGGCCAATTCCCGCAGCCCGGCTGCCAGGACCTCGGCAGGCTGCTGGTCGCCGAGCAGCAGATGGACGTCCACGTCGCCGTCACCTTCGACCACGATGCGGGTCACCGCGCCGTCGAGGACCGCCGCCTCCGCGAGGTCGTAGGTCGTACGACTGAGCCACTGTTGGTCCGGTTCACCTGGGTCGTCCCAGCTGACGCGACTGCCTCGCGGGGAGGCATCAAAGGGGTTGCGCCACTTCACCCGCGCCGCCAGTGCGGACGCGAGTATCAGCACGATCCCAGCCGTGACCTCCAACGGAAACTCCTCGATCAGCCCGCCGGTCTCCTCGGACGCCCACCGATCGAGTGCCGCCTGATCGGTCAACGCCCGCACCACACCCTCAGGCAGCCCCGCTGCCCACCGCTCATCCAGCGGAATGCCCTTCCGCATCCAGACGCCCAGGGCGGCCGTGGTCGATACGCCCCCGCGCAGGATCTCGATCAGTTCGAGTGCATCCTGCTGACCTGACTCGGCCGGTCGGCCGAGCGCGGTGGTCAGTTCAGCCCCAGCCTGCTCGTCGGCGGCCGAAGCCAGCAGAGCCAGCAGTGGCCACAGCCCGGCGCCCGAGAGCGCGAAGTCTCCGCTGCCCAGTCGGGTGCACCACTGCGCGGTCAACGCATTCGCGGCACGGACCGCCGGACTGAGCGATTTTCTCTTCGTCTTCGTGTTCTTCATGCGGACTTCTTCTTTCTCTTCGGCAACCCCGACAACCAACGCCGCCGCGTACGGTGGGCCTGCACCCGCCGATCACGGCGAGTCACACCCAGCCAGCAACAGCGCCCCTGCCAACCGCGAAGAGCCCCGTTGCCGGGTTACCACTTGCCGTCGGCAACCGGCTCCGGGTTGGAGTCGCCCAGCGAGATGACTGTCTTCGGATCGACCGGCACGAACGGAGCGTCCTCGGTACCGAGTTTGTCGCCGACGGTCTTCACTTTTGACAGGATCGCCGAGGCCGCCAGGTCTCGGGCATCGGCGTCGTAATAGTCGAACCAAGGCAGGCCCGCGCTCACGTAGGCATCGCGGTCGACCGGCGTCGGGGGCGGCACCTCTCCGGTGATGGCAGCCCACTGCGCGGCTGAACACAGGTGGACGAACACCCTTCGGGCACCGGTCTCGTCGTAGTCGGCGAGCGGACGGTCATCGGTGTGGACCTCTTGCCGCATCCGCCCGCCGGCCCCCAGTCCCATATCCGCCGAACCGGGCGCAGGAGCTGAGGCGCAGATCATGTCCGAGCAAAGCCCCACGGGTGCCTTCCGGGCAGCATGCCAGGCCGCCAGTGCCTTTTCGGTCAGGCCGACCGCCCGCAGTTGCACTCCCCCGTGAGTCTCCTGCCCGGTGACTTGCCCTTCGACGGTGGCTCCCGAGCCGAGTGGCACGGCGACGAACTGCCGAATGAAACCGTCGCCGGCGTTGATGCCGTCCAGCCACGGCTGATCAGGCAGCACAACATAGTTCTGCGGATCTTTGACCAGGTGCTCGATCCACGGCTGTTGCCCGTCGCTGTGGACGAGGATGTCGGCGTCATGAGCGGTGGTGATGAACGAGGTGTGAGAACGGCCCCGCTCGGTGTGGTGAGCGGGGCCGTGGTGGTCTTGGTGACGGGGTCCTCGT
>Ga0209986_10002100_pt1 | contig 18521 bp, 12 predicted proteins | sample BlataG_FD_183168 | JGI IMG/M metagenome (GOLD analysis project Ga0209986, IMG submission 183168) | Deep subsurface microbial communities from Black Sea to uncover new lineages of life (NeLLi) - Black_00105 metaG (SPAdes) (version 2) | ecosystem: Environmental > Aquatic > Marine > Oceanic >... | reverse complement strand
CACCGGAGCCATCTCCTGAACCTTCACCGGAGCCATCTCCTGAACCTTCACCGGAGCCATCACCAGAGCCTGAGCCATCACCTGAACCTTCTCCGGAGCCATCACCTGAACCTTCACCAGAGCCATCACCAGAGCCTTCACCGGAGCCATCTCCTGAACCTTCGCCCGAACCTGAGCCATCTCCTGAACCTTCGCCCGAACCATCGCCCGAACCGGAGCCATCACCTGAACCTGAGCCATCGCCGGAGCCTGAACCATCACCAGAACCCGAGGTAGGGAATGAAGAAGAATTAATCATAGAACCATTACTGGAATCAAGTGATGTAAATATAGTCCAAGATAATGGTAATAAATATGTTTTCAATTATGGAACAACATATGATCCTAATAAAAAATATTGTTTAGATGAAGGAATTTATAAATTGAATGTGCCTATAGCACATCCTATGGCAATTTTAAATAAGGATTTTGTACATAATGAAAAAATATTATATCCTGAAGATCCATCACCGACGCCATCTGAAATGCAAATGATGATGAATATGGGAATTAATTTAGGAAATACATTGGATGCACCAGAAGAGGGAGATTGGGCACCATCTGCAAAGGAATCATATTTTGATGAGTATGTGGACAGGGGGTTTGGAAATGTAAGGATTCCGATTCAATGGGGTCATCATATGATGGGTGAAAGTCCATATAGTATTGATGAAGATTTTATGATTAGGGTTGAAGAAGTTGTAAATTGGTCATTGGAACGCAATTTGGTGACGATTATAAATGCACATCATGATGAATGGTTTGAAAATAATTTTGAGGAAGAATTGCCCAGATTTGAAGCATTATGGCAACAAATAGCAGATAGATTTAAGAATATTTCTCGTGAAAAATTATTATTTGAAATTTATAATGAGCCTCATCCGGTTATGAATATTGAGGAATTAAATAAGATGAATTCTGTAATTATACCAATAATAAGAAACTCGGGTGGTCTTAATGATAAGAGAATAATATTTCTTGGTGGTTTGGATTTAATGAGTCCTTGGTGGATAATTGATAATCCGGATGCAATACAAATTCCGAACGATGATTTTTTAATGTTAGAAATCCATAGTTATGATCCATATCCTTATGCAAAAATTGAACCAACATCTGACAATTGGGGGAGTGAAGCAGATATTGAAAAAATGAAATCTTGGATGGATTCTATGCAAAATTGGTCAGAAAGCAAAAATTTAAAAATTTATCTTGGAGAATTTGGGGTGACAAAAGCCCAGACAGCAGATACAGGTAGATATATTTGGTATAATGAGCATGCGAAGTATATTAATAAATTGGGTTGGTCGTCATCATTATGGGATGATAGTGGTGATTATTTAGTATTTAATCGTCAGACAGATATGTGGAATAATGCGATTATATCGGCAATAGGGAAGAACGTTGATGATACACAGATTGCAACTGATGTTGCATTAGGAAATGTTTATTTAGACTTTAATTTTAATCTTGAAAATAGAAATTATTGGCCATACATTTTAAATATAAATGATGATGGAGAAATAAATATAGTTTTAAATGTAACAAAATTGGATAAAGGGATTGTATATTATAAGATAATGCAAACTAATATAGATAATATATTGCAATTAGAATCAGACATAACTGAATTAAATATAGGAGAAAATATTATTAAAATAGATAGTGCAGATTATGATAGAAATGTTAAATTAATGATAAGTAAAGGTGCTTTAGAATATTCTTCATTAATGGTTAACAGCAATGAACTATTATTAGATAGATATATTGATCCAATATATTTGAGAAATATTATTGAGCCAAGTGATAATATAAATTATCCAATTATATATTCAGTAAATGGTAAAGAAACCCAGACATTTTCATTATCTGTAATTGCATTGCCTGAAGAACAGGTAACATATTCTATTACTAAGACTGTAGCAAATGGTAATTTGTATACAGCTCCTGAAAGAAATTTAAATATTGGAGATAATGTAATAATTGTTGATTCTGTTGAGTTTGAACGTAGCGTTAACTTGAGAATATCTTCTGGTGAAGTATTAGTTAATTTGTTTAAACACAATCAGGAGAATATATATCCAACAAATGAAAATATAGAAGAAATAATAATAAATGATGAAGATACATTAGATGATATAAGTTTAGCAGAATCCAATTTATTTGAAAGTACAACGAATGTAAATTATCCATTTTTTATAAATTTAGCATTAAAGACAGATGGTCTGATATCACGAAATGAAAAAAAATTTGAAATAAATATTAGTGAAATGCCAGATGAAGGTTTAAATTATAGAATAGTTAAAACAACAGCAAATAATAATTTTTACTACGGGAATCGTAAAACATTTAATTTAGGTAATAATATAATTGAAATTTCTGAGGTGAATTTTGATAGATCGGTAAAAGTTCAGATATCGAGTGGTGATGGGAGATTTACTATGTTAAAAATAAATGACAATGTTATATATCCATAGGTTAAAAATTAAAAATTTTTATGCGAATGGAATAATTATAATTTTTTTTTTTTTTTGGAATATACCAAAAATGAAAAAAGTATGAATTAAATTCATACTATTAATTAAAATTAAATTACGTGAATTTAATTATTTTTAAAAAAAAAATTTTTTTTTAAGAATAATATATAAAAAGAAAAAATGCGTTTGCATAAAATAATCATTGCAATAATTATTTTATTAATAGTAAAAATTTTGATTGCACACAAGTTGGGTTTGATAGATTATAATTTTTTTAATAAAAGGAATAATATGTCAAATAATAATAATAATAATAATGATTCATTAGAACCAGAATCAATTAATGATGGAGGGGAGGAAGATCTGAATGAACCGGAACCTGATATATTTTTAGAACCTAGTCCGGAACCTATTGTAGATGATAATCAGATTATAGTTGAATTAATTAATAGTGATAATAATCCAAATTACAATTATAGATTTTTAATAACTGGAGCACCAGATATTGAAATAAACCTATCGCAACAGCCATTCAGTACTATAGGATTAAGAGCATCATTACAAATTTTAGATAATGATAATAATCAATTGGATACACCTGTAGAATATGATATTTCGGATAATAAGGTTATATTTGCTACTGGAAAAGAAATAATAACCTTATCAGATTTAGAAAATGGATTGCAGTCAAAATTAGAATCAATTGGAGATATAAATTTCTTTGGACTTGAGGTTGATGAAGAATATGGTGGTAGATTAAATGGTGTGGGACCATTTAGATTGACTAATAGTGATGATACTATAGAAGTAACATTTTCCAATTTAGTGGATGAAGTTGAACCTGAACCAGAGCCATCACCTGAACCAGAACCTGAACCATCACCTGAGCCATCACCTGAGCCATCCCCAGAACCTGCGCCATCACCAGAACCTGAACCCGAACCATCACCGGAACCTGAGCCATCACCAGAACCTGAACCTGAGCCATCACCAGAACCTTCTCCAGAACCTGAACCTGAACCTGAACCTGAACCTGAACCTGAATTTGATGGAATAATTTTTGAATTATTAAATGACGATACCAATGAAAATTATAATTATAAATTTTTGATATTAGGAGATGGAACAACAGTTATTAAATTAAATGATCAAACATTTAGGGATATAGGAATGAGAGCCAAATTACAAATATTAGATAATGATGATAATCAGTTAATGATCCCGGTTGAATATGATATATCAGATGTGAGATGTAGATTTAGGACTCAAGTTGATATCACATTATTTGAATTGGAACAGGGATTGCAATCAACATTTGATTCGATTATTGACATTAATTTCTTTGATTTAGAAATTGATGCATTATATGGAGGAAGTTTCAACGGAACAAGGAGATTCACTTTGAGAAATGCTGATTCAAGTATCGAAATTTTATTTTCAAAATTATCAAACGAACCTCAGCCAGAACCTCAGCCTGAACCTGAACCAGAACCTGAGCCATCACCAGAGCCTGCGCCTGAACCAGAACCTGAGCCTGAACCAGAACCTCAGCCAGAGCCGGAACCATCACCTGAGCCATCACCAGAGCCTGCACCTGAACCAGAACCATCACCTGAGCCATCACCAGAGCCTGCACCTGAACCAGAACCATCGCCTGAGCCATCGCCTGAGCCTGCGCCAGAACCTGAGCCATCACCTGAGCCATCACCTGAACCTGAGCCATCACCTGAGCCATCGCCTGAACCTGAGCCATCACCTGAGCCATCACCAGAACCTGCGCCTGAGCCATCGCCTGAACCATCACCAGAACCTGCACCCGAACCAGAACCATCGCCAGAACCATCACCAGAACCTGCGCCTGAACCATCACCTTAGCCATCACCAGAACCTGCACCCGAACCAGAACCTGCTCCTGAGCCATCCCCTGAACCATCACCAGAACCTGCACCCGAACCATCACCAGAGCCTGCGCCTGAGCCATCACCAGAACCATCACCAGAACCATCGCCAGAACCTCAACCAGAGCCAGAGCCCCAGCCAGAATCTGCAATTATAAACGACCCCGATGATAAGATAAAAATAAGTGATAGTGAATTATTTGGTGAGGGACCTAATAATACATGGCAGAAAATTTTCGTAGCAGATACACTGGGTACGGATGGAAGTGAGCAAATTATAAAGATAAACATTGTACAGATGCCGGGAGGATCAAAATATAGAATTGTTAAGAGTACAGCTAATGGAAATGCATTTATTGGTTCGGCATTAGATCTTATTTTGGGCGAAAATATAATTAATGTTCCTGAAGTTGCTTTTGATAGATACGTGAAAATCCAATTCTCTTCTGGCGAGATTTGTTTCGATAGTATTACACAGAATGGTGTAATTTTATATCCAGAGTCCACACCTCCGATTATTAATGAACCAGAACCAGAACCAGAGTCTGAAGTTATAAATGAACCAGAACCAGAATCAGAACCAGAATTGTATAACGAAAATAAAATCAGATTAAAGGATAGTACATTATTTTTGGATGGACCAAATGATACATGGCAAAAATTATACGAAGCAGATACGTTAGGAACAGATGGAAGTGAACAATCAATAAAAATAAATATTTTAGAAATGCCAAGTGGAGCATCATATCGGGTGATCAAGAGTACTGCAAATGGAAATGCGTTTGTCGGAAGTGCGAAGGGATTAGTTTTAGGTGAAAACAATATAAATGTATCTGGAGTAGCATTTGATCGTTATGTAAAAATTCAATTCTCATCGGGAGAAATTTGTTTTGATAGTTTCGTACAAAATGATGTAATTTTATATCCAGTATCCACTCCTCCAATTATTAATGAACCAGAACCTGAAGCACAGCCAGAAGTTATAAATGAACCAGAACCAGAATCAGAACCAGAATTGTATAACGAAAATAAAATTAAATTAAAGGATAGTGCATTATTTTTGGATGGACCAAATGATACATGGCAAAAATTATATGAAGCAGATACGTTAGGTACAGATGGAAGTGAACAATTAATAAAAATAAATATAGTAGAAATGCCAAGTGGAGCATCATATAGGGTGATTAAGAGTACAGCAAATGGAAATGCGTTTGTGGGAAGTGCGAAGGGGCTAGTTTTAGGTGAGAATATAATTTTAATATCTGAAGTCGCATTTGATCGTTATGTGAAAATTCAATTTTCGTCGGGAGAAATTTGTTTCGATAGTTTCATACAAAATAATATTACATTATATCCTGAGTCTTCGTTACCAGTAATTGATGAGCCAGAACCTGAACCTGAATCTGGATTAAATAATGAAGATAAGATGGAAATAGGTGATAGTGAATTATTCGGTGAAGGACCAAATAGTACATGGCAGAAAATTTTCGTAGCAGATACACTAGGAACAGATGGAAGTGAGCAATTAATAAAGATAAATATCTTGGAAATGCCTGAGGGATCAAAATACAGAGTGGTTAAGAGCACAGCAAACGGAAATGCATTTGTTGGAAATGCTGTAGATTTTATACTAGGAGAAAATATAATAAGTGTGCCTGGTGTTTCGTTTGATCGATATGTTAAACTACAATTTTCATCGGGAGATATTTGTTTTGATAGTTTCATTCAAAATGATATAATTTTATTCCCATCTATAGAAAATGAGCCAGAACCTGAATTAAATAATCAATTAGAACTGGCATTTACTGTATCTTCATCAGAGTATTTTCCACCTCCCTTTAGTGCAACAGGTGTTGGATTCAAACCTACATCAGAAGAATTAAAAGCAATGAATGGAGAGAGGAAAGGGAATTATACTATGGTTTTAACAAACGGAGGTATAGAAAAGACATCACAAGTTTCAGTAACTAAAGTAAATACAAGTGGAAATGATTTTAGATATGATGTATCATACATATCTGGAGATCAAATATCAATACCAGATCCCGATACATCTGCATCATTTTTTCAATAATAGGTGGAGGAATAGAACTTTCTCCTGAATCAGGAAATGAACAAAACAGCAATACAATTCCTGAACCTGAACCATCACCAGAGCCTGCACCTGAACCAGAGCCAGAGCCAGAGCCAGAGTCATCACCTGCACCTGAACCTGAACCTGAACCTGAACCTGAACCTGAACCAGAACCTGAACCAGAGCCATCACCTGCACCTGGACTAGAACTAGAACCAGAGCCAGAATCGGAAATCGGACCTCAAATAATTACAGCTGAACTATATAATACATCAGACAATAATGATTATACCTACAAATTTTTAATCACGGGTTATGACAATGTTGAATTAAATATTCCTTTCAAAGATACGTTGTCTTCAATAGGTCTAACGGGAGAATTACAAATACGCGATTTATATGGAAGAGAGTTAACACCACCGGTATCCTACGATGTATCTGATTCAAAGGCATATATTAGAACCGAACCTGGCATAACACTCGGCGAGTATGCAAATATATCAACAGATGAAGAAAGAGACAAAATAAGAGAAATTAATTTTATTAAATTAGAATTAGATGATGAACATGGTGGCACATTCAGAGCAGAGGATAGTAACAGAACGAGATCTACAACAGTTGATATAGAATTTGTAAAGGAATATGTTGAGTTACCGCCTATACCCGATATTATTACAGCTGAACTTTATAATACATCAGACAATAATGATTATACCTACAAATTTTAATCACGGGTTATGACAATGTTGAATTAAATATTCCTTTCAAAGATACGTTGTCTTCAATAGGTCTAACGGGAGAATTGCAAATACGCGATTTATATGGAAGAGAGTTAACACCACCGGTATCCTACGATGTATCTGATTCAAAGGCATATATTAGAACCGAACCTGGCATAACACTCGGTGAGTATGCAAGTATATCAACAGATGAAGAAAGAGACAAAATTAGAGAAATTAATTTTATTAAATTAGAATTAGATGATGAGCATGGTGGCACATTCAGAGCAGAAGATAGTAACAGAACGAGATCTGCAACAGTTGATATAGAATTTGTAAAGGAATATGTTGAGTTACCTCCTATACCCGATATTATTACGGCTGAACCTGGACCTGAACCACAACCCGAACCCGAACCTGAACCTGAACCTGAACCACAACCCGAACCTGAACCTGAACCTGAACCTGAACCACAACCCGAACCTGAACCTGAACCTGAACCTGAACCACAACCCGAACCTGAACCTGAACCTGAACCACAACCCGAACCTGAACCTGAACCAGTACCTGAAACAATTACAATTTCTGTAAAAGATTCTCTTAATGAGGCACTAACGTCAGGAGGATCAAATATAAACATTCTCTGGACTGCTGCATTTAAAACGAGTGAAATCCCAATAGGATTTGAAGCAAATGATGTTACTATAACAAATGGGTCTATTAGGGACTTTGCTGTCGACCAATTTGATTCGAAAAATTATACTGCAACTATTGATCTATATCCCTTCTTAATATCTGCATTGAATTTTGATGGGACAGATTCTTTAGTTACAATACCTTCTGGAATCAGTGATCTTAGTTTTAGTTCCGATAAATTTACTCTTGAATGTTGGATTAAGATTAATAATGCTCCGCCAATTGGTTCCAGTTCTGGCAATAGATTTGCAGTAAATAGAAATTATATATTCTCTAAAAAGAATGATTGGAGTTTTTATTTGTTAAATATAAATGGTAATTTATATATGGAGGGGGAATTTAGAAGAGACTATCTTGGGAATTATCCAAACGTTAGATCTTCTACAACGATTTCAACAGATACATGGTATCATGTTGCATTTACAAACTCAACATCCGATGAAAGAATAAGAATTTATATTAATGGAAATCTTGATAACTCAGAAAATTGGACTTCGGGTGGTTATGGTCTTACATCCTCAACAAACACAATTGCAATTGGTGCAAGTGTTTGGAACGGAATTGATAACGCATCCAATTTTTTTGATGGTCAAATGAGCACTATTCGTTTTTGGGATTCTGAAAGAACACAAAACGAAATAGATACAAATAAAAATTCAATTCTCACTACACATTCTAATCTAAAACTATATTATAAACTAAATGAAGGAAACGGTTCAATGATTAATGACTCAGGCGGTTATTCTATAACAGGAACTGCGAGAGGAAGTTATCAATGGATAAACAATGAACCGATTGTTACATTAGCAGTAGGCGCTGGTGTTTTCCAAGATTCAGCAGGGAATAATAATACAGCGGCAACTAATTTTACACAAAAATATGCTGTTGGTGATCCAGATATTGTTGTTAATGAACCAAATACAGAAGAAGAACCAGAACCAGAACCAGAACCAGAACCAGAACCATAACCAGAACCAGAACCAGAACCAGAACCAGAACCAGAACCAGAGCCAGAACCAGAACCAAAACTAGAGCCAGAACCAGAACCAGAACTAGAACCAGAAAAATTAGGATCCGAAAATATGACTTTAAAATATTATAATTTAGCAGCGATATCTGGCGGTAATTCAGACAGTATATATAAAGAAGACTATCCTGAAATGAATAATGATGAATTTATATTATTATGTAAAGATAGATTAAAAAATCTTCAAGATGAAATTATTATAAATGGGGAAGTTACTGAACTACTAGATAAAGCATTTGTATTGATATATGAATTAAATCTGCAAGTAGAGATAAATAGAGCAATATTTAAATATGATATTTCGGGAGCATATTCGAAACCATTGACAACCACTGGACAACAAGTATATACATTGATTTATTTGATAATTTAGTAGACGAATTGACAGAATTAATAGGTTTTAATCCAGTTGATTACACATCAATTCAAAATTAATAATAAAGAATAATCCAAAAATTTTACCAGATAATTTTGATTTATGATTATTTAGTATATTTTTCTGCATATTTGGTGATCGTTAATTAATATTAAATATTCATTATTATTCGTAATTTTAATGAATATTTTATATATTTTCTAATTAAGAATATATTCAATTGATTTTAATTATTAATGATTTGTATTTTTTTTTTTATAATACTTATATATAATGAAATCTAAAATAAGTAAAAAAAAAAAATGTAAAATAATTAAAAAAAAAACCCAAAATAATAAAAAAAATAAAAAGAAAAAAACATTAAAAAAGTATACAAATATAAATAAAAAAACAAAAAGAAAACGAAATATAAAAAGAAAGTATACAAATAAATTAACTAAAGGTGGTTCTTCGCAAGAAATTATAACTTTAGATCATAAATGTGTAAATTATTTTAGAAAACAACCACCATCATATAAACAATTAATTGATAATCAGGCAATAACAGAAAAACCATATCATGATGAACAAGAAAATGAAGATAGTTTTAATAAAATAATGAATAGTAGAGTAAAATTAAAAATACCTGATTCATTCACAACCTTTAAATTACTAGTCAAAAAATTAGGTTTTAATATAGAATTTCAAAAAGACATAAAAAATTTAGAGTGTGTCAAAAATCAAAGTGTACAAGAAATAAAAATTAAATACAAAAAACCAACAATTGGAGATTGGTATACAATATATTTTGGATATGGAGATAGAACAGAACGAAATATTAGCATAATTAAAAATCTACAATCTTCTGGGCAAAAAACACAAGAAAAAACAGACAAAAATTTAAGAATATTTAATATTGCTATCCCGATGATAAGGATGATAAATAAGGCTCATGGAGTTAAAAAAATTAGTAAATTACGAGAAATTTTATGTAATGAACATAATTATATGAGGCTCGAAAATTTGAAAAGACAAGTTCAAGCTGCAGATAGTGTTTTTGAGCACCTAATTATAGGATTAAATAAAAATGAAAATGAAAATAAAATAAACTCAGAAGTAAATAACAATATTGAATTAATATTAAAGTCATTAGATCAGAAATTTACTATTGATGCATATGGCAAACTCGAAGAATGTATAAGCGATTATTCATTTGAAGAAGTAAAAGATATTTTATTTTATATACCTTCTGAAATAGAGAAAATTAAATATGAATTAAATAAAATTATAGAGAAAGAAGAAAATGAGGAATTAAATAAAGGGCTAGTCCCACTATTTAAAAAATTAGATGAAAAAATAAATGAATTTGAAGAATTTAAAGATTACATCTATAAAAAGATTTATGAAAAAACTAATGATGACAGCGTTTCTAAACAACAACTCTCAGACCACGAGGCGGATGCACCCCCGTCCGAGGCACAGGTCGTCAGGAATGCTGTGCAACAGCACGATTTAGCGACACTAGAGGAGACTTCACACGATGAAGATGAGAAATATGATATATCTTTCAAAGATTTAGAAGGAATGCTGATGGATCCCAATATAACATCCTCCGAAAAAGGGTGCCCAAATTTATTAAAAGAATTAAAAGTTATGAAAGAGGAAACTGGGGATTCTTTTAATGTTATCAAGGCAATGAGATCATTAGAGAAAAAATTTGAGGATACAAGATCGTTAGATTCTTTTATAATTCAATACGATATACCTATTATAAAGGGAGAACTCCACGGATTTTTAAGTGACATAGGTCCTTAAAAGTAAACATTTATTGTTTATCGAAACTAAAAATAATATTTATAGATTAAAATATGTATATTATTTTATAATCCTTTAAATTAAAATAAAAACGTAGATTTAAATTTAAAAGATTAAATGGTTAATCATGAAAAAGGAATGTTTAAAAACAGAATATTTATAAATAAAATACATGAAGATTATAAAAAATTTATAGATAAAGAAATTGTTATTTGCGGCATGATCGAGACGATCAGAAAGCAATCTGAAATGGCATTTATAAATTTGAATGATGGTACATGTCTTAAAGATATTCAAATAGTTATGAATAAAAGTGCAGATAATGGAAAAAATTTCACAAGTATATTCGAAAAGGGTACGAAAGGTACAATTATGAGTGTGAGAGGAAAAATAATTGAAAGTCCTGCAAAGGGACAGGATTTTGAAATGATTGCTAGTAATGAGATTGATTTTTTTGATTGTATAAATGATGGTGCAAAATATCCTATTTCTAAAAATAGAAATCCATTGGAAACAATTCGAAAGCATTTACATTTAAGAATGAGAACAAGAGCATTGAGTAGTGTAACAAGAATAAGAAATTCTTGTTCTATTTTGACACATGAATTCTTTCAAAATATGGATTTTCAATACATTCATACACCAATATTAACATGTTCAGATTGTGAAGGAGCGGGCGAGACTTTTACGGTAACAAATTTATTGCCTGAAAAAATAGATAAACAATCAAAAATCGAAGGTTATGAAAAGGATTTTTTTGGGGAAAAGACATCACTGACAGTATCAGGACAATTAAATGTTGAATGTTATGCAATGTATTTTTCTAAGGTTTATACATTTGGACCGACATTTCGGGCAGAAAATTCTAATACATCAAGACATTTAGCAGAATTTTGGATGATCGAGCCAGAAATAACTTATATTAATTTAGATGAATTAATGGACATTGCGGAAAGTTACCTTAAATATTGTGTAAATGGAGTATTACTGAAAAATCCTGATGAAATAAATTTATTTAATAAATATATGTCTAAAGGTCTTATGAATAAACTAAAATCGACAATGGATAATAATTTTATTAGAATAACTTATACTGATGCGGTGAATTTATATAATGAAAAAAATGAAAATAAAATCAAATGGGGTGATGATTTACCAAGTGAGGTTGAAAAGTATATTTGTGAAACAATTTTTAACAGACCTACGATAATATATAATTATCCAAAGGAAATAAAAGCTTTTTATATGAAAAATAATGCTGATAATAAAACGGTACAGGCGTTTGATGTATTGGTACCGGGAATAGGTGAAATAATCGGAGGATCTATACGTGAAGAAAATTATGAAGTTCTTAAAAAAAAAATTATAGAGAATAAAATTAGTGTGGATTCATTGAATTGGTATTTGGATCTAAGAAAATTTGGTACTTGTCCACATGGAGGTTTTGGGTTAGGTTTTGAACGTTTAATAATGTATACAACCGGAATTTCAAATATAAGAGATACGATTCCTTTCCCAAGATACCCTAATCATTGTGATTATTAGATAAGAATTACATAGTATTTATTCTTTGTTTAATTTTAGCGATAGCCTTACCTGGATTGAGTCCTTTCGGGCATGTTTTAGAACAATTCATAATGGTATGACAACGATATAATTTAAAAGTATCATTTAAATTATGGAGACGTTCCATTGTGAAATCATCACGTGAATCATCAATCCAACGAAATGCTTGCATTAATACAGCAGGTCCTAAATATTGGTCTGAATTCCACCAATAACTAGGGCAAGATGTTGAACAGCATGCGCACATAATACATTCATACATTCCATCGAGTTTTCTTCTATCTTCGCGTGATTGATAATTTTCTTGGGATAAATTTTGGTTAGATTGATCTTTTTTTTTAAGCCATGGTTCAATAGATTTGTATTGATCATAAAAATTAGTCATATCTGGAACAAGATCTTTGATGACACTCATATGTGGTAGAGGATATATTTTTATATTTTGTTTTGATGTATTTATATCACATAAACATGCCAACGTATTTTTTCCATCAATATTCATGGCACATGATCCACAAATTCCTTCTCTACAGGATCTACGAAAAGTTAAAGTGGTATCTTGTTCGTTTTTAATTTTAATGAGAGCATCAAGAACCATAGGACCACATTCATCTATATTAATTTCATAAGTATCAAAATAGGGTTCAATATTATTTTCATCGGGGTTGAATCGATAGATTGAAAATTTCTGTAATTGTTTACTGGAAGACATTTGAGTGGAAAACAGACGGTGTTCTTTAAATAGTAAATTTTTGTTTCTAAAAAAATAATTTTTTGCAAATTTTAACATTTTTTATAATTATTATATAAGAATAATAAAATTTTTTTATTTAAATAATTTAATGATTAATAATTTTAGAAAAAATAATATATTTAATTTTAAAAAATTTTTAAAGAAAAATCAATTTCTTAGAAGAAATTTAAATACAAATGGTTTACAAAATAAAAAATTTAAGATACATGAGCATGACTATGATGTTGTTGTGGTTGGTGCTGGCGGTGCTGGATTAAGAGCTGCGATGGGTTGTTCGAAGAATGGTTTTAAAACGGCATGTGTAACTAAGTTATTCCCTACGAGATCTCATACAGTTGCAGCACAGGGTGGTATTAATGCTGCATTAGGAAATATGACAGAAGATAATTGGAGATGGCATATGTATGATACTATAAAGGGATCTGATTGGCTGGGTGATCAAGATGCAATACATTATATGTGTAAAGAGGCTCCTGAAGCTGTTTTAGAATTGGAAAGATTCGGATTGCCTTTTAGTCGGACGGAAGAAGGAAAAATATATCAAAGAGCATTTGGTGGTCAAAGTTTACATTTTGGAGATGGAGGACAAGCTTATAGATGTGCATGTGCAGCAGATAGAACGGGACATGCATTATTGCATACATTATATGGTAAAAGTTTATCTTACAATACAGATTTTTTTATTGAATATTTTGCATTAGATTTATTAATGAATAATGATACATGTGTTGGTATAGTTGCTCTTTGTATGGAAGATGGTTCTATTCATAAATTTCACTCAAATCATACGGTCTTAGCTACTGGAGGATATGGTAGAGCTTATTTTTCTGCAACATCTGCTCATACATGTACAGGTGATGGCAATGCAATGGCTTTAAGAGCAGGAATACCAGTACAAGATCCCGAGTTTATACAATTTCATCCAACTGGTATTTATGGTGCTGGTTGTTTAATTACAGAAGGATCTAGAGGAGAAGGAGGATTTTTAAAAAATAAAAATGGTGAGCGATTCATGGAAAATTATGCACCAAATGCAAAGGACTTAGCAAGTAGAGATGTTGTTAGTAGAGCAATGACATTAGAAATAAGAGAGGGAAGAGGAGTTGGAGATGAATCGGATCATATTCATTTACATTTAGATCATCTTCCACCTGAAATACTTAATGAACGTTTACCTGGAATATCTGAAACAGCAAAAATTTTTGCGGGAGTAGATGTAACAAAAGAACCTATACCCGTTATTCCAACTGTACATTATAACATGGGAGGGATTCCTACAAATTATGGTGGTCAAGTAATTAAACCTTCAAATGATGATGATGATAATATAGTTCCAGGTTTGTTTTCAGCAGGTGAAGCAGCCTGTGCATCAGTACATGGAGCAAATCGTCTTGGAGCAAATTCATTACTTGATATTGTTGTTTTTGGTAGATCTTGTTCAAATAAAATTAGTGAAATCTCAAAACCAGGAGATAAAAAATTACCAATAGATAATAATTCTTTTGAAAAATCAATGGCAAATTTAAATAATATATTCCATCCGAATGGTAAAATTAAAACTTCTGATATTCGTTTAGAAATGCAAAAAGTAATGCAAGAACATTCGGCGGTTTACAGAACAGAAGAAATTCTATCTGAAGGTAAGGATAAAATCAGAGACGTAATTAGAAAATTTGATGATGTTAAAATTACAGATCAATCTTTAATATGGAATACTGATTTGATTGAAACTTTAGAATTGCAAAATTTACTTATGAATTCTAATACAACAATTGATGCAGCTCACATTCGAAAAGAAAGCAGAGGAGCTCATGCTAGAGAAGATTTTCCAGAAAGAAATGATTCAGAATGGATGAAACATACATTATGCTATATGAATGATTTAGATACAGATGTCACAATTGATTTTAGACCTGTCCATCTTGACACATTGGATAGTAGTGAACAAAAATCATTTCCTCCGAAAAAAAGAACATATTAAAATAAATTTAATATATCTAAACTACTTAAAAAATTAAATTTATTAAATATTAATGACTGAATATTCATTCGATAAAAATATATCTGATTTGTATAAATATTTAACTATTTGTGCTATTGAGCAAAGGGGAGATATTTCCTTAAATGGTATATCTAAGAATCCAAAAAAAGCCAATAATGAAGATATTCAGATGTTAGAAAATTTTTTAAGTCAAGTCCTTAAAACTAATCCTTGTAATAGAACGCTTGAATTTTTAAAAGATGTTCATGAAAATTTGAATAAACACATTTTTATTCATTTAACAAGAGATTGTCAAATTATCGAGACTAAGCATCATTATGTGATATTAACTTTTAAATTGAATATTTATGATTATATATATAATATACGATTTAAAGCAATGTTTAATCAAAATATAAATGATTATCCAATAGGTAATAAAAAAATATCAGTTTCTTATGATAAAGATAGTAGATCTAGATCTAATAATTTGGAGGATCATGAAAATGATTGTAAAATTCGAGGTTCCCATATTGTATCATATGGAGATGGGACTTATTATCGAAGTAATTTTGGTAATTTCATTTTGGATTCAAACTGTGAAATTATAAAAAATATGAATTCTTCATATTTAATCGATGAATCATTAAAATTAAAACCTAAATTAGATCCCGATGCATGTACATTACAATAAATGTATTTAGAGAATTTTAATTAATGAAAAAAAAAAAAAATTTGGATATGTTAAATATGAATGTCGATGAAATAAATAATGAATTAGAATTATGGAATGATACATTTAAATTAGAAGATACAGAATTTGTAGAAGCTAGATACTCACAATTAGGTTTTTGTGATTTATGGCATAATCAGTTCGTTCCGCCTTATAGTACAAAATCAAATGAATATCTTAATTATGAAATGCCTCATTATAGAGTATTTGATAATACAGATGAATATCCAATCAATAGGAATCTTTATGATTCAATTTTTAGATTGCATCAATTGACCAAAAATGTCAATACTAAAAATAAATATTTAGTTATCGCAAATGGAGGTACACAGATTTTGGCTGCATTATTATATGCAATCTCTAAATTAGAAATGAAAAAAAAAAAAATAAAATGTAATAGTAATGTACCATGTTGGGGAAGATTTTTCGCATTACCTTATTACATACCGAAATGCGAATTTTCAAATATAGATCCGAATATAGAATTTATCACAATTCCTAATAATCCTGATGGTGATCTATCTCCTAATTTCAATCCATTAACTAAATACAAAATATACGATTTAGTATATTATTGGTCATCATGTGTATGGAATAATTTAAAGGAAATGAATGAAGAAATTATGGTTTTTTCATTATCAAAATTATCAAATAATAGTGGAACTAGATTTGGTTGGGCATTAGTAAAAGATAAAAGAATTGCAGATGAAATGGCAGATTATATTAATTTTACTCAACTAAATGTAAGTGGCGATGTTAAAAAAAGAGCAAATCATGTAATTACTTATATTAATGAAAAAATTAATACAAATGATTGTTTATTTAGATTCATTAAAAAAAAATTAAAATTTAGATGGTATATATTGGAAGTATTATTTTCAAAATCCAAAAATTTTAAAATTGTTACGAAAAAAAAGGTCTCCAACCATACAAATTAAATGAACTACTTTTAAAATTGCCTCATATAAATTTATTAATGATATCTCTAATGCTACATCTGGTTTGAAATCTAAAGCATTTCTTAGAATTTCTACTCTGTCTTCATTGTCAATATCTTTATCAAAAAATTCATCAGTATAATCATTTTCTATATGTTTAATATCATCATCATCAGATTCATAATCATCTACACAACTAATTAATTTGCTCTTTACAATATCAAATATATTTGATTCTATTTCTATTATTTCACCAGGTTTTTTTCCTTTAATATCTACTGGAATACTAGCATTCCATTCAGGAAATAAGTTTCTCATTCTCAAACTTGATGGGGGAATTTTAAAATATTTGTTATTAATATTATTATGATCCGATTGTATTACTTTACCAATCCAATAATCATCTTTTGATCTATCAATAATTTTTACCCATTCACCTTCTTCTATCAATAATTTTTTTGCTGATAATGATGTTCTGGATCTCTTACTTGATGAAGATAATGATCCAGATCTCTTACTTGATGATATAGATTTTTTATTTAATGAAGATGATGATGATGCAAATAACCTTTGCATAGATACCCCCGAACCAGGTTTTATAATTTCCTCACATTCTGTATCTTGATCAAATATAAATTTTAATTTTTTGTTATAATCTGGTACTTTATATTTATAAATGGCTTTTCCCTCATCAATATTGCTTACCATTTTAAAGAAACCTAAACGATGTGTTAAAAATAATGCTAGCGCTTCTTTATTTACTTCCATACCATCCGCCTCTTCATCTTCAGTTTGGGGATATTTATTATGTAATTCATTATATCCGGGTTTATTATTTCCTTTATAATCTCTTTTTGTATAATAAAGAAAAGTTAACCAATTATCACAACACAAATTATTTATATTTGCTTTTGGTCTTCGCAATTTATAAGCTAATATAGATGGTTCTAACATCTTTGTTAGAAATAGTGCCATTAATTTGAAAATTTTGTAATGATATGTCCCCTTTATATTTCTTACATTACGAGAAAATTTCCTTGCTACATTTCTTCTTGAAATTTTTCTTCTAAATTTTTCTATCATTGCGTAATCTTTATAATGTGTATCTTGATCTATATCAGCTATCTGTTCTAATACACTTTTTGGCAATGCCTTCAGTGTCTTTTCCATTAATGATGGAATTTGTGTACCACCTCTCATTTTCCATAATTTTTTTTTTTTATTGATGACTTATATCTTTTACTTTTTTTTTTGATTTCATATGTATTATATCAGAATTTAAAAAATTAATAAACTATTTTTCTATGGTTTTTATTTAATTACAAAATACTATATTTTCCAGCATCTAAATGTATTTTTTTCTTTCTGCTATAAATGGAATAAATTAAAGATCCTAATCGATAATCATATTTAGAAAAATGAATGATCTTGTAACCACATGAAAATAATTTT
>Ga0209986_10002099_pt1 | contig 18521 bp, 10 predicted proteins | sample BlataG_FD_183168 | JGI IMG/M metagenome (GOLD analysis project Ga0209986, IMG submission 183168) | Deep subsurface microbial communities from Black Sea to uncover new lineages of life (NeLLi) - Black_00105 metaG (SPAdes) (version 2) | ecosystem: Environmental > Aquatic > Marine > Oceanic >... | reverse complement strand
AAAGGTTTCATTTATAATGTTATTTTCTGTATGTTCACTAGGTGTATGAATATTATTTATTTTTGATTGATTTAAAATTTCTTTTTCCTTAATTATTTTTTTTTTGTGGATTTTTTTTTTTTTTTTTTTTTTTTTTTTTTTTTTTTTTTTTTTTTTTTTTTTTCTTATTCTTAAGCATTGCAATTGATTTTTTTAAACGCGAATCATTATTAACACTTAGATTATCATAATTTTTTTTATTTGCTCTTTTTTTATTGGTATGTGATGGTTTTATTTCTAAAAAAAGAGCCGAATTTAAAAAATTATCTTTAGTCGGATGTACATCCGGATGTACATCCGGATTTACATCCGGATTTACATCCGGGGATGCATCCGGATGCACATCCGGATGCATATTTAATTCATTATTTAAATACATATTTCTAGAATGTTTTTTTGTTTTTAGGTGTCTGTCATAATTTGTCAATTTTGTTGTTTTAAAACCACAAACAGTGCAAAAATAATTCACCATTCCTATATATATGTAAATATTATATTCTTTAAATAATTTAAAATAATTATATTTTTTTTTTTTTAATGTCTCTTTTTTTGGCTCTTTTTTTTGGCTCTTTTTTGGCTCTTTTTGGCTCTTTTTTGGCTCTTTTTTGGCTCTTTTTGTCTCTTTTTGTCTCTTTTTGTCTCTTTTTGGCTCTTTTTGTCTCTTTTTGGCTCTTTTTTTAAAATTACAAATTCTATTACCATAAATTTTTTTTATCATAATAATTTTACTGTTTTATTAGCAATTTAGATAATGATTAGAATTTTTTTTCATTTTTCAAATTATTTTAAAATTTTTATTTTACATTTAATTTTATTACCACCATATATAGTAATAAAAAACGATTATTTTCATGAAATAATTTTTTTTTTCACAAAATTTTTATAAAAAATCGCCAAAAAAAAAAATGCTCTCCTACTTTTTAAAAAAGTAAGGGAGCACTTTTTTTTCACCCGCGGAAAACAAAAAAAAAAGTGTATTTTTTATACATCCATTTAATTTTATCATTTTCATTTTTTTAAAGTATCTAAATCATTTCATTACTATATATTTATTATTTATTATATTTTTATGCTTTGTTATACAAATTTATTTATCTTATGTTTATTTATTAATTTCTGAACGCAGTAAAAATAAAAATATAAACGCATCACATTATTATTTTTTCATACAATAATTGTTTTCATAAATAAAATTAATATTATTTAAAATTTTAAAAATTTATAATTATTTAAATATCATAAATTGTCTATTATTAAAATTTATTTCCATCAAAATAATTATTATGATGTATATTATAATATATATTTATATATATATATATAAAATTATGGATCCAAAAATATTAAATGTACACTATTATAAAAAAGCATTATTATTATCTGGTGATACTAAAGGTTACAAAGATAATCTAAAAATTTTAGGAGGGAGATGGAATTTTAAATTAAAAGGTTGGATTTTCAAAAAAGATAGAAAAGATAAATTAGATCAATTTCTAAATTCTATACAATCTCAATCAGTCATAATAAATCATAATTATAATACAATTGTTAAGCCGACTATAAAAAAAAAAAAAGAAAAACCAAAATATACAACTATAAAAGCTAGAGTAAATACTATTAATCAATACATTAATAATGATGAATTGTCTAAAGATAAACTAAAAAAAAAAATTAGAGATTTAGTAAAACAATGTTTAAAAAATCAAAGTCCACTAGCAAATTGTGATTCTAATGAATTAAAAGATAAAATAGATGAAATAGTTAACTCTTTACAATCCAATACTAAAACAAATATAGATGTATCAAAAATAAGTAAAACGAAGAAAAAATCTAAGAAAAAACCAAAATATACAACAATCAAGGCTAGAGTAAATACTATTAATCAATACATTAATAATGATGAATTGTCTAAAGATAAACTAAAAAAAAAAATTAGAGATTTGGTAAAACAATGTTTAAAAAATCAAGGTCCACTAGCAAATTGTGATTCTAATGAATTAAAAGATAAAATAGATGAAATAGTTAACTCTTTACAATCCAATACTAAAACAAATATAGATGTATCAAAAACAAGTAAAACGAAGAAAAAATCTAAGAAAAAACCAAAATATACAACAATCAAAGCAAGAGTAGTAGAAATATTAAATACTTTAAAATTAGATGATGCATCAAAACAGAATGATCTAAAAAAAAAAATAAGAAAATTAGTAAAAGAATGTTTAAATAAAAATGGATCAAAAACGAATTGTGATTCTAGTGATTTGAAACATGAAATAAAAGTTATAATTGATAATAATAATAAAATTCATTCAAAACATGAATCAATAGATATAGATAATAAACAAATTTTAACTAAACCATTAGAAAAATGGTTTACTTTGTTTAATGAGTATTATTTAGAAAATAATAAAAGTAAGAATTCTAACGTCCAAACATTCTCGATATTTTGTCGTGATTTCATTGGAATGAAAAAAGAAAATATTAAAACAGTTCAAGATTTACTTAATTTAGATATTAATGAATTTCGAGAAATCATAAAATATGGTAATCAACGATTTATAAAATATTATGGAAATACAAGAAAACAAAATTATTCAGAAAAATTAGAAAAATTTTTTATTGAATCTAAAAGTGATTATATGACTATGATGTCTATGAAAAAAGAAAAGAATTCAAAAAGATCAAAAATTAAAAGTAAATTTATTCCTGAAGACCCTTCTAGTGCAATCAATCTAAAAAAAATAGATGAAAAAATGCTGGATCATTCTATTTTGGATTGGCTTAATAAATTTTATGAGGATTATACAAAAAGTCATGATGTGGAAATTACAGGAATATATTATTATTTAATGATTTTTTATGCATGTTCAAATCGTTTACAAAACAAAAAAAAAAGTTTACGAGATCTGATTGAAATTTCAATTAATGATTTTGATGCAATAGAAGAATGTGCCCTAAGGGAATACCGAAAAATTTATAATAATATAGACAATACGGATTGTCTCCAAAAATTAAAGAATGAATTTATTTTATATAAAAATACTTATTCTAGAGATAATAAAAAAATAATTTCTAAAAAACCAATGTCATCTATGTTATCATTTATGCCATCAATTGATAAAAAATTAGTTAAATATGACAAAGGTTCTCCGGATAATCTATTTGGTTGTGGAAAATTAAATAATAGTGAATTTCAAATAAATATAGGAAATAAAAAAAAAAAAAATTGTGTAAAATATAATTCTAAAAAAGCAATAGATCATTTAATAAAAAATTTATCTATGACAAAACACATTTCTTGCAATAGTATATTAACTCCTTTACAAAACAGACAAAATTGTTGGTTTAATACATTTTTTGTTATTTTTTTTATAAGTGATAAAGGACGTAAATTTTTTAAATTTTTCAGGGAATTGATGATTAGAGGTAAGCAAAGTGATGGAACAAAGATAACACCTCTAAAATTACGAAAAGCTTTTTATTTATTAAATTTAAGTATTGAAGCAGTTATTGGAAGTAATAAAAATTATTTAGCAAAAGATGAAATTTCAACATTTGATACAAATACTATCATTGAACAAATTTATAATGGTTTAAAATCAAAAATAAAAACAAATAAATTTGGTAAATTGTATAATATAAATGATCACGGAAATCCAATTAATTATTATCATTTTATTATTAACTATTTAGGTAATCATTCTATAAAAATGTTAGAAATTAATATTGAAAAGGGAAACCTTGATAAAAGTAAATCTAAAAATACAATTAAAAGAAAATCTCCTATGTTATGGGATTTCAAAAATGATAAATTTCTGATCAAAAACTATCATATGAGCCTAGATGAAATAATTTTAAGTAAAATGATTGATTCTTATAGACCTGAAAAATTCCCTGATATTATTTTATTAAATATTTGGCATGGAAAATCGAATATTACCAAATACGATAAGCCATTAGAATTTACGATACACACTATTCCACCACTTAGAAAAGGTTGGGAAATAATAAATAAAGAAAGTCTCCAGGAAATTGATGGTATTTCAAATAAAGTAAAGAGAGAGATTGCTGATATTCATGAACTCGGGAAATTAGTATATTACAATAAAAAAAAAAATGTTATTAAACTAGAAAGACCTATAGATGATAAAAAAATGGATTCCAAATTACCAAAGGCTAAATATAAATTGGATTCAATTGCGAAGATAACAGATAATTATCAACATTTTGTTGGCTTTATAACATGTGGAAATAAAGAATATTATTTTGATGGTGACAGTTATACGAAATTGGAAGAATTTCAGTGGAAAAATAAAATTAATAATGATCAAACTTATAGAAAAAATAAGATTCTATTTAATTTTCAAAAAAATTACGGTATTTATTTATATTATAGGGTTGAATAATGATATAAATTTTTTTATTATTATGTTAAATATACTGATAAAAAATCATAAAAAAATAGTAATGGTGCTTATCAGATCAAATTTATTAATTTAAAAATATTATTTAACAAAAGTATATATTAGATGTTGGAAGATCTGGTTGGTAATATTTAAAATCTGTAATATATTTTGTTTTTTTTAATTTTTTACATTTTTTGCATTTTTTTTTATAATATTTTCTATTATTATATGGTTCGTAAATAGCTGGATATTGTATTTTCTTATCTAAATCAATATTATATTTTTTAACAGAATGATGATTTATTTTTGGATTATATATTTTAGTTGTATTTGAATATTCATCTTTTTGGTAATTATTTTGTTTATATTTTTTATGTATATACTTAAAATATTTTGGATTATTGTAATCTGAAGGATTAGAATAATGTTCAGAATAATTTGATATCATATCTAAATTTTCAAATTTTGGAAAAGAGTAATCATCATGCATATAGTTATTCAGATCATGATTCACATTTTTATGAATATTATTATTATAATTATTACAATAAGAACATGAATTTTCGTGGAATTGATATGAATATTGAGGATAGTAATCCATTAAGTAAATCCTATTAAATAAAATAAATTATTTTTTTTTTTTATTTTTTCATAAATTAGAAAACTAGATAATAATTTTTCTAAATTTTGATTAAATGGATTTCTTGGAAACAAAAAGTTATTTTTATGTTTGAAATATTCAGAAATTATTTTACAAACATAAAAACAAAAATAAAGAGTCTAATTTCATTAACGAAATGAATTAGATGAATTTTAAACTAAAATATTTGCTTTCCAAACTTCATAATTTTTGTATAATAAATGATTATAAATATCTGTTTGATTTTCCTCATTTTGAGCAAGAATTATTGCGAGTCCACCTCTACCTGTTCCTGTCATTTTAGCTCCATAAGCATTTTTGCATTTAGCTATATCAACGATATCATCCAATTCTTTACAGCTGACTTTCAATTGAACAAGTAAATGATGGTTTTGAAACATTAATTCTCCTAATTTCTTAAGATCTCCTATGATTAGAGAATTTTTAGCTTGATGTACAATATTTTTGTATGAATTCGTTAGATGATTGAATAATGTTGAGTTGTTTTTTTTTAATTTCATAACATCATTAAGAACTTTAGTAGTAGACGCAGTGATAGTTGTACTTACATATAATAAAAATAAATCGGTTTTAATTTTTATTTTTTCAATAATTCTTGGATTTTTCTGATAATAGAGAAGTCCACCATAAGTGGAGGCTGTATTATCAATTCCGCTTGGAGTTCCATGAGATATAGATTCGCCTTGATATGCTAATTGATTAATTTCGTCATCATTATAAATAAAATTATTAATTTTATTTAATTCTCGAGCGAGGGCAACACAATTTGCTGCACTTGATCCTATACCTGATGTACAACATAAATCACCATTAAAGTATATATCATAAGATGGTTTTTTTATTTCACAAAGATTAAAGAGTAAATTTGTAGATTGAATGATTTCGTTATGTTTTTTTTGTTTGTATCCAAATAGAGCGGGGCGATTATCAAAAATTTCTATTTTTTTTTTATCATTAGGTATACAATGACAAGATGTTGTATTTGGTATAGCAACGACAATAGATGGTAGATTATGTACAACGAAATGTTCACCAAAAAGAATTAATTTGCCAAATCCGGTGCTAGGTATGAGATGATTTATTTTTTGGAGAATGGTCGTTACAGGTTCATCATTATTATGCCATATAACATCAGGGATATGATTATCCAATGCGGTTTCGCTAGTAGATTGGTCAACAATGGATTTTATCCATCCATTTTTTTGTCTAAATGAATCAGATGCTTTTATACGAATAAGATAATGTTTTCCGAATTTTTGTAAATATTCGATATCTTTAGGTCTGCGTACATCAGTTACACATAAAATGTTTTGTTTAATTGGATCAAGATTTTTTTCTATTAGTTTTCTAATCCAAAAGAATGGATCAGAAGAGAGTTTTCCTTCCATAAATTTAATCATGGAAGGTCGATATTTTTCTTTATAATTACGATCATGAAGAAGTTTTTGAAAGTCAAGATTATGCATTTGTGAATATTCATATTTGATAGATTCAGAGATACTACATAATTTAATATTTGGATATTTTTCTTTAATATGATTGGAAAGAAATGTTTTTCCAGAATATCTTTTTCCGGAGAGTGAGAAAATAATATTTTTATAATTGATTTCTGGATATATTATTTCATGTTTTCCATATATGGGTCCAGTATCGAAGTTATTATTCCAGATTAATTGAACGAAAGCTTTGGATTGAAGAAAACTGTTTAAATTTTGTTTTTCATTAACATCAAAAATTATGTGAGGATTTGAGCCAGCATCAATTGTAATGAATGCTTTTACATTGTATTTATTTCTCCATTTCATAAATTCCGAAATAAAATCAATGCAGGTTTGATTTAAATAATGAATAGGTGGTTTAGAAGTCATCATGACTGCGTGCATAAAGAGATAATCATGTTCGACTAGTTTGATGATATCATTCCATTCATTATAAATAATAGCTTGTTTTAATTTATCATAAGTATCATGACTATCAACAGTTCGAATATCAAATAATGGTGAAGATTCAGAAATTCGGTGACCTTGAGTGGAAGTAATTTTTTTTGGATTCGGATCGAATACAACAACAACATGATTAATATATTTAAATTTAATAAATTGTGATACTTTATCTTGATTCCATGAGACTAGATTTGGGAATAGAGATCTTACTGAAGATCCGCTACCGATTCGACACCAATGACTTAACCAATTATGATGGTCAATAGTATTCATATGGTGTGTAAGATTAAGACAATCAGAAATTGCGCAGACAAGTGCGCAAATACCTGATGCAGATGATGCGATACCGCATGAGTCTGGAAATGTATTAGTGGATTCGTATGTAAAATGGGAATCATTCCATGGACATATTTTTTGAAGTAAAATAGAGGTTTTGCAGTCCTTTTTTAAATTTGGATGAGGATTTTTTTTGAATGTAACAGATGTGTATGATCTTAGGTTTGAAAGAGTTAAACTTAGATTAGGATTTAAGGGGTTATAGGGAAATGTATTATAATCTTTACCCCAGTATTTGATGAGAGCAATATTAGAAGGTGCGCTAGCAAATCCGGTTTTTCCGTATTTAGGTTTTGGTATTTTATCCATTATTGAAAAAAATATAGAATTAAAATTTATAAAAAAAACGCAAAAACTATTTATTAGGGGTTGAGTACTAATTTACCGTTTATGAGTTTACCAACTTCTTGGACTCTTGCGCCATTTTTCGCAGCATTTTGCCAGCTTTCGTAATCATAAACTTTATTTTCGTTAGCTAGAACATATTTTTTTTCGTTAGGTGGTTTACCAACTTTAAATAGCTTACCTTTATGTTCTATAGTTTTCATTTGGGAATATGAATCTATCCATTCGTCATTGATATTCGGTACAGTTGAGTATTGGTTTGGTTTTGGATTGAGTCCGAAATTAAAACATTTTATTGGTTCATTTTCTTTAGAGTTTAAACTACAATCAATAGCTGATTCTTTCATGAGTCTAAAAAGATCGTTAGTAATATCTTGTTTTCTTTTCGCGATTTCGTAAATAGTTTGTCCGGATGTCATACCTTTATCTTTATTTTCTATAGTGAAATCAGATTTGATTTGTTCTTTTGTGAATGAAGAGACATATAAAAAGACTTCAACATTTCTATCTTTCAATGGTAGATTGCTATGTGAACATATGCGAATGGCTCGACCCATTACTTGTTCAATTCTAACTGGATTCCAGTAAGGTTCGGTTATATGGACTTGTCGTACATTAGCGAGTGAGATTCCTTCTGCTGCAGAGGATGTTGCTAATAATATTTTTATGATATTACCTTTTAAATTTCCTCCTTTAGATTTCATGTATTCTTTTAAACCTGGGTTGACTTTATTTTCATCATTATTGAATATGGATTTGATTATATCTTTATATTCGTCATCTTCGGTACCACTATAAAATGCAAATTTAGGTTTAGTTTCTTCGGATTCTTCTTCATAAGCTTCCCACATGTCATCGTTATTTTTTCTTAATCTAAATGGAGCATATCCATTTGCTTCTAAAACGAGGGAAAAGATGCCGATACCTTCTAGACTTCTGAATTGGGAGTATATAAATACAGATCCAGGTGATTTTTGTATATTTTGTAGCATATATAGAAATTTTGGCGAATATTTGTCGAGTCCGTTTGGTCCTGGTTTTAGATATAAATCTTTTTCTTCATTTAATTTTTGCATAGCAAGTAATTTTCCTTCTTCATAAATTTTATTTTTTTCTTTTTTAGATTTTTTCATTTTAACATCATCATTTTCTTCAATGAAATCTTCCATTTCGGAATCAAAGTTTTCGAGTGTTTTTTCATCAAATCCTAATTTTTGGTCTTTACCAGGCATGGGTCTTTCGATTTTTTCGGGAAATACAAAATTTCCATATGATCTGGAAAAGATTCTATAGTATGAGCTTACATTATTTTCATCTTTTTTTGTTTTTGTGGTTTTGGATTTTCTTTCAGCTTTACGTTCGATCATTCGAATTTCACTATATTTCAAAAATTGGTAATCACTCATTGGTACTTCCACTAATTGTATACCAGTACTGGATGGAAAAAGATCTTTTCGGGCTCCTTTATAGTATGATATTGTTCCTAATATGCGTTTAATGAATAGATCACTATTTTTAACGCGATTTGTATTTAGATCAATAAATCGTTGATTAAATTCTTTTTCGTTATCAGGAAGAGCTTTAAAATTTTGTATTTTTCTGGCTGTGATTTCGATATTTAGAGGTTTCAATGAATTTATAATTTCGGAGATAAATTTTTGTTGTGGGATTTGTTGATTTGTTTTTATTTTAAATCCTGGGTCGTCATTTGTGAATAAATGTGGATTTTTTGTAAAATTAATGATTTTTGATTTTGGGTTAACATTTATTTGATCAATATGTTTATTTTGTTGTAAAATAGATAAAATTTTTTCTTCTAAATTTTCGATTCTCCTTTTAGATGAATAATTTAGTTGATAATTTTGGATATTACCTCTTAATAGATTGATTAAAAGACCAGCTTCGTATGGATAATTTATTAGAGGAGTACCAGACAATAATATTAATTTTAGGTTTTTTGCATTCATAAGTAAATCATATAACCGTCTTCCTGTTCCTCCACCTGTTGTTCGTGAAATTAGATTATGAACTTCATCAATAATCACGACTTTATTATTAAATGGATTAGTTGGGTTACTTTCCATTTTATCTAGATTAGCATTCCTTAGACCATTATAATGTAAAAATTTATATTTTTTATTAATAAAAAAATCAAGTTGATCATTTATTTCTTTTTTTTGGGATCCAGATAGATCACTATAATTTGGTTTAAGTTTTGTGTCATTAATCCAGCATCCATTATATTTCTTGATTTTAATTTTATTTGCACCGATCTTGTTACAAATTGATTTTGGGTTTTTGTAATCTGATTTTTGGAATTTCCAATATTGATTCAGTTTCCAATTATCATCAGCACATGTTTTAAGTTCACCTAAAAAATTGGCATGTAGTGAGGCAGGAAGCATGACAATAATATCTTTTTCATGTTTAAATCCTTCTGCTATAGCGATGGATGCGCATGTTTTTCCGGATCCGAGACCATGATATAATAATAATCCTCGGTATGGTGATTTTAGGTTAATATAGTCTCTTACTAATTTTTGATAATTAAACAAATCTCTTTGAACAGATGAATCTTTATTTGGTTTATTACATCCTGAACCTTTGGCTTGACCGGTTAGTTTATAATTAGAAAATGTTTTATCAATCCAGGAAGGGAACATTTTTTGGTTTGGCAAGACCCATTTTTTAGGATATAGATTTTTTTTAGTTATTATTTTTTTAGTTTTTTTTTTTGTTTTGGATGGATGAGCAGATTTTTCGGTTTTAGGGGATGTTTTTTTTTTTGTTTTTGTTTTGGATGAATGAGCAGTTTTTTCGGTTTTAGGGGATGTTTTTTTTTCGGGTTGGGATGGATGGTTTGGTATGGTTGTTGTAGATTTAGTTTTTTTTTTAATAGTAATTTTTTTTTTTTCTTTTTTAGCGATTTCTTTATTAATTTTTTTTGTAAGATCCCAGATAGTGTTTTTGATAACATTGTAATCAAAATCTGTGGTTTTATAAATTTGTTTAATATGTTCTTTTATTATTTTTTTTGAAATTAATTTTCTTTGATCTTTAGATAGATTGGTTAAATATTTTTTGATTTCGTTATGAAGAAATTCTTGTTGGGTGCTATTTATACTTTGTGGAGACATGGAATCTTTAGATATATTATTATATAGATGAGATTTATTAATTTTAGAAAATTTTTATTTAAAAAGATAAATATTTATATTTTACATTGATTTTTTTACATTTATTTTTGTATTGTTCTTATTTATATTAAATTTTATAGGATTGTTATATAAATTTATTCAATTGATAGATTATTTGGATTTTAAAAAAAAGTCAAATAAAAAAAAGAAAAAAAAATATTGTTTGAAATGTGATTATAAATTATTAGATGGATGGTATTGTCAAAAATGTGATATTAAGTATTGGAAGAAATATAATTAATTTAATTTTCTGAACTTGAATCATCATCATCAATGATTTTGCCAAAATTTATTAATGCGAATTTAGATGCTTTTTGTTCTGCCTTTTTTTTGGATTTACCACTACCGGTACCAATAATATTACCATTTGGTCCTAATACGGACATAGTAAATATTCTATTATGAGGAGGTCCTTCGCAATTAGTTTCAATATATTTTGGTGTTATTTGAAAATTATGTTGAAAATATCTAAGAAGTTGGTCTTTATAATTTGTATCTTTTAAAATGAGTTCAGTAAAATCTACATTATTTTCAATAATATTTATAATAAAATTTTCACAAATTTGATAGCCTGGTCCAGAGAAATCGTTATTGTATTTAAGTTTTGATTGTTCTAAAAGATTTAGGTTATGAAATATTTGGGAAATTTCTTTATTTTTTTTTTTTATATTGAGATGATTTATTTGATTTTTGATAGTTTGTATTAAATCTTTGTTATGATTATGATAGAGATTTTGGTAAAATTCATTAAGATCAACATTATTTGAGTCTAAAAATATAGCACCTATGAATGATTCAAAGGCATCTTCTAAAATTCGATAATTATTTCTACCATTGCATCTTTCTTCAACATGTCTTGAAAGTAGTAAAAATGGATTTAAACCAATTTTGCAAGCAAAATTACCTAATGCTTCACCATTAACTAATTTTGTTCTCATTCTAGTTAAGAAACCTTCATCTTCTGATGAAAATCTATCAAAAAGATATTTTGCTATTACAGAGCTAATAATTGAGTCGCCTAAATATTCAATTCTTTCATTGGACTCGGGTTGTAATTCTAAAGCATTATCTGGTTTTTCGGCAATTTCGACGTCATTAATATCATTTTGTTTTTTAGTACAATAAGATTTATGTGAAAATGCCAATTGATAAATAGATAGATCATTAATTTTAATATTATCAACGCCAACGGAATTAAATATTGCTTGTAAATCATCTTTATTTATTAATTTATTATTAACATTGTATGGATTAATTTTTATTTTTCCATCATTTTCTTCATTATTTGATTTTAACATATGTTTATATAAAATAGATATTTTTTATATTCAATTTTATTTTATTAAATAGTATTTTTTTTACGATTACAAAAAAATTCATGAATATTTAAAGATATTAATTGTATTTAGTAATAATAATATGGAATTAATTATTGATAATAGAGAAAAAAAGATTAAAAAATTTTTTGAAGAAAATAATAAAATAATTCAAAAAAATTTGGATATTGGTGATATTCAATTTAATTTAGATGGAAAGTTAATATTGTTAATTGAGAGAAAAACAATAAAGGATTTAATATCTTCAATAAAATCAAAAAGATATATAGAACAAAAGACAAGATTGATTGAAAATATCCCAAAAGATAAAATATTGTATTTAATAGAAGGAGATTTAAATAAATATGGAGATAAAATAGATGGTTTATCAAAAGAAGTTGTTACGAGTGTATTTATATCATTATTAATTAAAAATAATATTAAAATTTATCAGACGAAGAATGTGGATGAAACTTGTAAATTTTTAAAAAAAATATATGATAAATTAGATAAAAATCCGGATAAAATAATTTGTAAAGATGATAAAAATGTTATAGGGGAATCTAATAATGGAGAAAAATATTTAAAATGTATAAAGTTGAAGAAAAAAAAAAATATCACGCGGGAGATATGTTATTTATCACAATTATCCCAGATACCGGGTATATCAAATGCGATAGCAATAGCTATTAATAAAAAATATGGTAATTTATTAGATTTGTATTCAGCTTATAAAGATAATCCGGAATTATTAAAAAATTTAGAATATGAAATAAAAGACGGTAAATATCAGAAAATGAGTAAAAAAAAATCTGAAAAAATTTATGAATTTATTTTTCAAAATGAGTGAAAAAGACTTATTTTTTTTTTTTTTATTTTTATTTGGTTAATAAGTTTAACTTAAAATTATATATATTTAAAAATGAGTAAATATTTAGATTAGTATTGAAAATAATATTCTTTAAGTTTTTTTAGGAATAAATTAATTTTAGAAATAATTATTAAATAAAGATAAAAACATTAAATAAAGTAATGTTTGATAAAATAATAGTAAATAAAAATAATGATGAGAAGATTCCATGGGTAGAAAAATATAAACCGAAGGATTTGGATGAAATAGTAGGTCAAGAAAAGACAATAAATTCATTAAAAAATTTGGTGAATACAAAAAATATGCCTCATTTACTATTTTATGGTCCACCTGGTACAGGTAAAACATCTGCGATTTTATCTATTGCAAAGGAGATATATGGAATAGAAAATATTAAAAACAGAATTATAATTTTAAATGCGTCACAAGAGAGGGGAATAAAGGTTGTTAGGGAAAAAATTAAATCATTTGCATGTAATACGATAAGTAAAAGTGATAAATTGCCGCCATATAAGATAATTATTTTGGATGAGGCGGATACGATAACGAATGATGCTCAGACGGCATTAAGAAGGAGTATGGAAACATATTCGCATATAACCAGATTTTGTATTATTTGTAATTATGTAACTAAGATTATAGAGCCGATAACATCAAGATGTGCATTATATAAGTTTGATTTGATAAAGTTAAACATATTTGATAAGAAAATAAAGTATATTTGTGATAATGAGGGGTTAGAATTGAATAGTAATTTTTTGAATCTTCTTTTTAAGTTATCGGAAGGAGATTTGAGAAAGGGAATAAATATGTTGCAATATAGTTCATTAATGAGTAATAATGGTTTAAATGAGGAGCAATTATTGTTAGTAAGTGGAGAATATGATGATGAAAAAATGATAAAATTTATTGAAGATGAAAATAAGGATTTTAAAAAGATACATGAATTTACCAAGGATTTATTATTGAAGGGAAATTCATCTGAAAGTATATGTGCATCATTATTAAGAGTTATAAGAGGAAATAAAATAGATTTGGATGAAATATTGAAGGCTAAGATAGGAATAGAGATTTGTAAATGTGACAAGAAGATGTCGAATGGATCGAGTGAATATTTAAATTTATTAAATATTTTTTTATTATTTTTATAATTGGTAATAATTTTTAATATTATCTAAAGTCTTTAATTATTTTGTAATTAAAAAAAATTAAAAATTTAATTAAAAAAAAATTTGAAAAGGACTTAACGATAGATTGGAATAAAGATTAAATGGCTAAATTATTAGAGAATGAAGAAAATATATGGCAATTTGTTGAATGTTTATTTAAATCTTCTGGAGGAAAGCAATTAGTAAGACATCAGATCGAGTCATATAATGATTTTATTCAGAATAAGTTACATGATATTATAATGCAATATAATCCTTTAACAATTTTCCATGATTATAATCCTGAATTGAATAGTTATAATAATGAGATTTATGTATATTTGAATAATCCAGTATTGACGAAGCCAACAATACATGAAAATGATGGTAGTACGAAGCCAATGTTTCCGAATGAGGCGAGATTAAGAAATTTTACATATTCATCTCCATTATTTGTGGATATAAAGATTAGATTTGTGTGTCGAGATCCGGAGACGAACATGGTAACGGAGACTAAAAAAAATTTAGATAAGATTACAATTGGAAAGATTCCCGTAATGTTACAATCTAAGTATTGTACATTGAAGAAGGTTGGGAATAAATCAAGATTGGAATTGGGGGAGTGTAAATATGATAATGGAGGTTATTTTATTATAAATGGGAGTGAAAAGGTGATTGTTTGTCAGGAGAGAGTGGCTGAAAATAAGATGTATGTATTTAAATCTAATAAATTGAATAGTAAATATTCTCATGTGGTGGAGGTAAAATCAATACCTGAACATAAATTTTTACCACCAAAAAATGTTTCGATTAAAATTACATCAAAAAGTGGAATATATGGTAAGACGATTAAGATTACTGTTCCCCATATTAAGCAAGATATTCCAATTTTTATATTATTTAAAGCTTTAGGGAAGGAATCTGATAAAGATATTATTGAGTCGGTAATATATGATATACATGATAGTGAATCTATTGAATTAATTCAATTATTGAAGCCGAGTTTGGAAGAGGCAAGTTCAATTTTAACCCAACAATTGGCGATGGATTATTTAACAAAATATATAGTGTGTACAAATCAGCCAAAAGATATTAAAATTGAGAAAGATAAAAAAATAAGTATAGTGAATGATATATTGACGAAAGAATTTTTACCACATTTGGGGAGATCATTTAAGAAGAAAGTTTTATATATAGGTTTGATGGTAAAAAAGTTATTATTGGCATATTGTAATAGAATAGATTATGATGATCGTGATTCATATATTAACAAGAGAATTGATTCACCGGGAATATTATTAGCGAATTTGTTTAGACAATATTATACTAAATTAATTAAAGATATGAGAAATTCTGTAATGAAGGAATTAAATAGTGGTATATGGAAGTCATCAAAAAAACTAGATGATGTGATTAATAGTAACAATGTTTATAAATTATTAAAGTCAACAACAATTGAAACTGGTATGAAATATGCATTGGCGACTGGTAATTGGGGATTAAAGAATATGTCAAGTAAGGTGGGTATTGCACAAGTATTAAGTAGATTAACTTATTTGAGTACATTATCACATTTGAGAAGATTAAATACACCGATTGAAAAGACGGGTAAATTGATCCCTCCTAGAAAATTGCATAATACTACTTGGGGATATATTTGTCCTGCGGAAACACCGGAGGGTGGTTCGGTTGGTGTTGTAAAAAATTTAGCAATATCATCACATATTACATTATCATCGAATTCGGAACCGATAAAAGAACTATTAAAACTAGAGAAGATAATTGAATTAGACAATGCATCCGTTCATGATATAAGAACACTTGGAAAGATTTTTATAAATGGGGATTGGCATGGTTTGCATAATAATCTGCATATACTACACAAGAAATTGAGATTATTTAAAAGATTGGGAGTAATAAATATTTATACATCTGTAGTATGGAGTATTAAGAAAAATGCAATTTATATTTATACAGATGCAGGAAGATGTATTAGACCAGTATTTGTGGTTAATAATAATGAATTGAATATCAATGATATTTTAATTAGAAATATTAAAAAAAAAAATATAAATTGGAATGATTTATTGATTTCAAAAAGTAAAAATAAAAATTCTGTAATTGAATATATAGATGCTCAAGAAAGTGAAACATGTATGATAGCAATGTCTCCTAAATATTTAACAAAAAAACATGATAATAAGATTTTTAGATATACACATTGTGAAATACATCCAGCTTTAATTTTAGGTGTATTAGCATCATGTATTCCATTTCCAGATCATAATCAATCACCAAGAAATACATATCAATCGGCTATGGGTAAACAAGCGATGGGTATTTATGCTACAAATTTCAAACAAAGAATGGATACGTTAGGACATATTTTATCATATCCGATGAAGCCATTAGTTGGAACAAGAATGAATCATTTTATGAATGCTGATAAAGTTCCCAATGGTATGAATGTGATTGTGGCGATTGCAACATATTCTGGTTACAATCAAGAAGATTCCATAATTATGAATCAATCATCAATTGATAGAGGATTATTCAGATCAACATTTTATAGAACATATAAAGATGAAGAAAAGAAAAATCAATTATCAGGTGAAGAAGAAAAATTTATGTTACCAAATAGAACATATACAAAAGGGATAAAATCAGGTGATTATAGCAAATTAGATGAAAATGGCTTTGCGAAAAAAGATTCAAAAATGGAAGGAGGTGATGTGATCATAGGAAAGGTGATACCTATTAAGCAGACTGTTGAAGCATCAAAAGATAGAAAAAAATTCAGAGATAACAGTACAATTTTAAGATCTAATGAAAATGGATTCATAGATAATATTTATAAAAGTAGAAATGGTGAAGGATATGGATTTGTAAAAGTTAGAGTTAGATCCGAGAGAATACCACAAATAGGAGATAAATTTTCATCTAGACATGGTCAAAAAGGTACTGTCGGTATGACATATACACAAGAAGATATGCCTTTTACAAAAGATGGAATATCTCCAGATCTAATTATAAATCCTCATGCAATTCCATCCCGAATGACAATTGGACAACTGGTTGAAGCAATTATGGGAAAAACTGGTGTATGTTTAGGGAAATTTGGTGATTCAACACCATTTACAGGATTACAGGTTAATGATATTTGTGAACTTTTATCATCATGTGGTTTTGAGCGAAATGCAAACGAAATAATGTATAATGGAAGAAATGGTGAACAGCTTAAATGTTCAATATTTATAGGTCCAACGTATTATCAGAAATTAAAACATATGGTTGATGATAAAGTTCATTCTCGTGCAACAGGACCATTGGTATTATTAACAAGACAACCATCTGAAGGCAGATCAAGAGATGGTGGTCTGAGGTTTGGAGAAATGGAAAGAGATTGTATGATATCACATGGAGCAGCGGGTTTCTTGAAGGAAAGATTAATGGATGTATCAGATAATTATAGAGTATTTATTTGTAAAAAATCTGGATTGATTGCAGCTGTGAATCCGGATAAAAATATTTACAATTCCTTTTCAGAAAATACAACATCATTTTCTGAGATTAGAATACCATATGCATGTAAGCTTTTGATACAAGAGTTACAAACAATGTCTATATCTCCTAGATTAATTACATCATAAAAAAATAAAAATAAGTTTCAAATAAATAAAAACAAAAAAAAATGTTTCGTATATATAAGTATGAATGATAATATCTGTAAATATTTTGGAATAAAATGTTATAATAGTGTTGAGGAATCGCCATGTTTCTATAAATGTTGTATAGGAATATTCTGGTATTATTTTCATTATTTAGTACCATTATGTGTAATATTATTGCCAATTTTGCCTAATCATATTTTAAAACATGTGTTTTATTTTCCTATTTTTTTTTATGTTGTATGGCTAGTTTATGATGGATGCCCATATACTAAATTAACTCAAAAAGACGATACATTCATTGATAATATTTTAGAAATATTTTTTCCAAATATTAAACATTATCAAGTGCACTATATAATTGGGATAGTCATTGCTGGATCTATTTCTATATCTGCTATTAAATTATTAAAATCTTGTAAAAAATAAATTAATATTTCTTTTATATTTTAAATATAATCAATATTTATTTAAAATATAAAATTTATTAGAAAAAATTATTTAATTTTCTTTTCTTCTTTTTGATTAAACATAGTCTCTAACACCTTACCAGATCTTGGAGATTCTAAAAATGTTAAAACCGTCTTTAAA
>Ga0209986_10002098_pt1 | contig 18522 bp, 14 predicted proteins | sample BlataG_FD_183168 | JGI IMG/M metagenome (GOLD analysis project Ga0209986, IMG submission 183168) | Deep subsurface microbial communities from Black Sea to uncover new lineages of life (NeLLi) - Black_00105 metaG (SPAdes) (version 2) | ecosystem: Environmental > Aquatic > Marine > Oceanic >... | reverse complement strand
AGTCAGATATGGGTTGAAAATGTTCATAGAATTTATTAATATATCGCTGTTGCTGGGAAGTCGTCCAATGGTAGGACACATGACTCTGGATCATGGAATCGGGGTTCGAATCCCTGCTTCCCAGCCACTTCAGTCTATTCCGTCTGTTTTAAAAAATGGGGGGTCAGACCTTGACTTTGGACATATTCAAAATGTCCTATGTCAAGGTCTGACCCTAATGCATTATTTGCCCGCACCTGGCAGCAATGCCGTATCGATGATTCTGCCCTCGGACTTGTATTTAAGGATTTTCAGCTTGCGCATATAGTCACGGACAACATTATACTCGAAGAGGCCGGTTTCTATCATCTCATAAGGCTCCACACCCAAAGATTGCAGGAAACTTAAGAGTTGTTCAGTGATAGCAACCCAGTATAATCCATTAGGATTAAGCGGCTGCCATTGATCTTTAACACTGCTGTAAATCTTAACAGAATAAGGATCCACTCTTGAACCAGGAGGCTGAGAAGAATCATATTTAAACTTTAAACCAGATACCTGAAGGGAAAGATCGTCTAAAAGTTCGACCATAGAGACCGTATACTCAAGCCCAGCAAAAATATGTGCACCCGCTAGAAGCACAGCATCTATCTTGAATCCAAGCCCAGATTCAGGGTCATAGCCGTAAGGGACGGTCCGCACGACATCGTTGCCAACAACCATTCCTCTATAAATTCTATGTGCAATGTATCCGTTTGCTTCAAGGGCAATAAGACTTCCATCTTGAGGAACCATCCCGCTGTTATCAACACCATCTCTAATAGCATCAGCGATTAAGTTTCCAAGAGCAGTGTCCCTGTGGGGATTTCCCTCTTCCCAGCGCTCTTCCAGATTCCATCTTGCCCAGGCAATAGGTTTTGTATACACCGGACCGAATCTCGGATCTTGGCGAATTCCCTTCTTGAGATCGAATAGAGTCTTGACCAATGTCCAGTCCCGCCTGACTCTTCTGTTGATGGGGTGAAGCTTGTAATTCAACACTTTAACTTTGCCTTTTTTGACCCTGACTTTAAGCTCCCCCACATACTTTCCAAACTCACCAGCCTGGACAATGATTTTTTTGTTTTTAATTATAGGTTTAAAAATCGCATCATGAGAATGTCCGCCGATGATGATATCTATCCCCGGAACCTTAGAAAGGCCTTCTACATCCGGGACTTTACCGAGGTGAGAAAGGCATATGACGACATCACAACCCTGTTCTCTTAAAGCTAAAGCCTCTGCTCCGGCTGCCTCATAAGGATCGGTCAAGATCGCAGTCACTTCTTGAGAGTAATTAAACTCATCAATAGTAACAACTCCTACTAATCCAATTTTAAGCGGCCCTACTTGCTGAATCATAGACGGCTTTACAAAATTTTTAAGTTCATGGCATTGCTTAAAGTCGACATTTGCGCAAAGAATGGGTAATCCCACCGGGGCACCCCCGCTTAAGACTCCAGATAGAATTCCTGTCAAAGCCTCAACACCAAGGTCAAACTCATGGTTCCCGAGACACATGACATCATACAATTCCTCCATGATCTTCAATTCAGCATAGCCCAGGTATTTGTTGAAAGCGAATGTCCCAACAAATACGTCCCCTGCATTAACAGTCAGCACATTGCTGTTTTGCCACTTTAGTTTCTTGATGAGGTAGGACATCCTGGCCATTCCGCCATATTGATTAAAAGTACCAAAAGAATACAGATGGGAATGAGTGTCATTTGTGTGCAGGATTGTCAGCTGTTCTGCGCAAGACATGAGCGGATAACTCACAAAAACAAAGAAAATTACCAATACAGTCAAAAACTTTTTAATCATAAATCCCTCCATTATAAAATTTCCTATTTGATAATAGGATTTTGTTGCCATTTAAAATGAGTTTCATTTTCTTCATCCAAGAATAATTTAGCTCTATATCAAGCGAAAGTTGTTAAAAATTTGTAAAGAGTTTGTTAAGAGTTTGTTAAGATTTTAGAATTTATGCTAAAAGAACTAGATATTAAGTTTTCTTTTTTTCATGTTCTCAAGCACAAAAGGGTAGGCTTCCAATGACTCCAGCTCGAGCTGGGCATTGATTTCATAGTCTTCAAGGAGTTTTTTTAATCCAAGTATTTTGTCATGAGAAAAAAGATCCCCCATCAATGCAGGCCATGCATTTATCCCCAGTTTCTCCAGCTCCTTGAGGGCTTTAAAGGGATAAGCGAAAAATTCTCTCTGTGCCCCTGTGATAAGCTCAAAAGATTGCTCGTCTACTCCTTTAAGACAAATACGGATCCTTAAATTTTGAAATTTAAGCTTCTCTATAAGGTCTGTCCGGCAGCCGAGAATAAATCCGTTTGTCTCAAGGATAAATACTGAGCAGGGCCTGCTCTGGAATATTATATCGACCACATCGATAAGGTGGTTAAATGAATTTTCTCCTAATATTGGCTCAGCACCGCTTATTCGAAACATGTTAAAAGATTTCCTCTGAGCAATGTTAAGCAGTTTCGAGGAAACCTGCTGAGAATTGTAAAATTCCCTGAACCGGGCCGGATTAAGGTTCCTGTTATAGTTCCAGCAGTAGGCACATAGAAAAGAGCATCCTACAGCATCTGCCGTGGCTATTCCCCCGTAATAAGGAGCAGGCCTAAACCTGTAATACAGCCTTTTATCCCCCTGCATAACAATCGATTCAACCTCGGCAGCTCTTTTAAGAGGGTCAAAAGGAAAATTCAGGTTCACAATTTATTATTAAACCATTTTGAAATGGATTGCTACAAAAAAATGGATTCTTCCAATTAAATAATAATTCGTTTTTCTTTATTATTTATTTTAAAATAACTAACTGAAAAACCGAATAACAGATTAAACGCTTAACACTTAATATAACGAGGTTATGATGAGAAAAGTTTTTGTAAGATTTATCATCTTAGGCCTTATTAGTTGCTTTGTCTCTCTAAATGCACAGGAAGGATCAATACCTGCATTTAAACTTGAATCCAATAAATTGACGCTCCGGCGTTTAGCACGCCCCGGAACACCTTTTGACAAAGCGGGCAGAAAATTCGCGATTCTTGCAGACGAAAGCGGAGCATTCGAAGCCTGGGCTTATCCGCTTAAACTCTTTCGAAACTTTGAATTTTCTTTTCTCGTAGGAAGTTCCACCCGGCCCATTCCCGGCAGAGACATTGTTCGCTATATATCCGTATCTCCCGAAGCAACAACCCTGACTTTTACTTATCAATCCTTTACGATTAAAGCCACCTACATAACTCCTGTCGAAGAGCCAGGTGCCATCATCCTATTGAATGTAGACTCCACAGAACCCTTGACCATAGTATGCGGATTCTTGCCCGTTTTACAGCCCATGTGGCCTGCAGGAATAGGCGGCCAGTATGCTTACTGGAATGATAAGCTAAAGGCCTATATCATATCAGAACCCACAGGAAAAAATCATGGAATCATAGGCACTCCCTCTGCTTCTGGAATCTCGTACACTCCTGCCCACATGCTCTCTGACAACCCAAATGAATTTAAAATCGAAATTCTTGCCCCCCAGAAACTTAAAAACAAGTATATTCCCATCCTCATGACAGGAGGAAAAGGCTCAAGGAAAGAAGTGCTCAAAGTGTATGAAAGATTAAAGAGCGATCCGGCAAAATATTACAGAAAGAACCTGGCACATTACCGTAACCTGCGGGAGAACACATTACATATTCAAACGCCTAATTTAAAGTTAAACCTTGCCTTTGAATGGGCAAAAGTGGCATTCGATAATCTAATAGTGAATAATCCTGATCTAGGAAAGGGATTAGTAGCAGGATTGGGGGCCTCAGGCACAAGCGGACGCCCTGGGTTTGGCTGGTTTTTTGGCGGCGATGCCTATATCAATTCCTTCAGTCTTTTGAGCTACGGCGCCTATCAAACCGCACGGGATGCTCTCACCTTCACACAAAAGTGGCAGCGCAAAGACGGAAAGATGGCCCATGAGCTTTCGCAGGCTGCAGGATATATTGATTGGTGGAATGACTATCATTATGGTTATATCCACGGGGACACCACCCCCTACTACATCACCGCCATGTATGATTATGTAAAGATGACCGGAGACACTCAGTATATTAAAGAGAGCTGGGATTCCCTGAAGCGGGCGTACGAGTGGTGTCTCTCTACAGACGCTAACAATGACGGCCTGATGGACAACAAAAAAGCAGGCTTGGGCGCACTGGAGTATGGTGCTTTGACCGGGATTGAAACAGATATTTATTTAGCTGCTGTCTGGGTTAGAGCAGCCTTTGCCATGCAGCATCTGGCTGAAATCGCAGGACAAAAGTCTTTCGCCCTAAAGGCTGCTCAGGATTTCCAGAGCACAAAAAAAGCGTTTGATGAAAAATTCTGGGATGAAGAAAACAAGTTTTATGCGTATGCCTTCAATGAAGAAGGCAAACATGTAAAAGAGATATCCCCCTGGAATGCTGTTGGCCTTATGTGGAATTTCGGCTCGCCAGAGCGAAGTCTGAGTTCTTTGGAAAGATTGAGCTCTTCTGAGCTCACAACCGACTGGGGAATTCGAAGCATCTCCAATAAGAGCAAATATTTCCAGCCTTTAAATTACAATTACGGAGCTGTATGGCCTTTTCTGACAAGCTGGGTAACTGCTGCCCTTTACAAACATCACATGCCCATCCAGGGCTACAGCCTGCTCATGTCAACAGTGAGGCATACTTTTGATAACGCGCTGGGCTGTATTACCGAGGTTTTTTCAGGCACGAACAATGTATGGCCGCAGGAAGCAGTATCACATCAGGGGTTTTCTACAGCCGGGGTTGTGCTCCCTTTAGTCCGGGGATTGCTTGGCCTTGATGGCAATGCGCTGAAAAAAACATTAGTTTTTGCCCCTCATTTTCCTGCTGATTGGGAGCATGTATCTATCGACAATTACAAAATCGGAAAAGCAGTTTTTTCGATCGACTACATACGAAGCAAAAACAATATAGTCGTCAAGGTCCAAGCAAAAAATGGCAAGGGATATAAGATTCGTTTCGCACCTGCTTTAGGTGTAGGAACCCAAATAAAGACAATCACTGTGAACAGGCAGCCAGTTCCTTTTAAAACCCACAGCTCGGCCCAGATAGTTCAACCTGCTGTAGATATTCCAGTAGAAAATATACCCATGTTGATAGAAATGGATTTTGTCCCATTCGTTGAAATCCTGCCTGCATTGCCTCAAACCAGAGTTGGAGACAGGAATAGAGGCTTAAAAATCATTTCTATCAAAAAGAAAGGAACAAAAATGGAAATACATGTAGAGGGAATATCTGGTGAAACATACGAATTAGGAGTAAAGAATACAGAAATAATTCAGAGCATAGAGGGAGCTGACCTTGATGCTGGAAAATTAAAATTTTACATACCCGAAGGTAAAGCCGTTGAATTCGTTTCGTACAAAATAACGATTAATATTAAAGAATACATTGACACAGTGACAATGACAATTTGCTACAAATAACAAAACCTTCTCTATTACTTTCGCAGGGATGCCTTGGTGAAAATGTACTCAGGGATGTCGGCATTAAATTCAATGGACTCGAGCACAAATTCCGTGCCTTTTCCACTTTTTAGCACATCCTTAAAAATGACATGACTCGGTACCCAGCGGTCCTCGATCCTGGTGACCTTCTTTACCTCAATTGTTTTAAGAAGTTTCCCGCTTTTGGCATAGCGGTCTTCCTTGAGGGAAACAAATCTTTCCTTGTCCACCCAGATTTTTCGGGAATTATAAGCGATATCGCCTCCCCTGGATGTCAGTTCGAGCACCCAGCAGGGCCTTTCAAGAAAAGTTTCTTCTGCGCTGACCTTAGCCTCATAAAGCTTATGCAGCTCCGGGTCTTCCATCATATCTTCATAGGAAAGATCCGACCCCATAACGGACTGCCTCATCATGTGGCCTGAGATCTTAATCGTCCGGTCTGTAGATGGCGAGTATATCCATAACTGATCTTCGAGTTTTAACATCTTAGTTCCCTTCTCCCGGGCAGGAGCCAGGTATTCAGTGAAGGACTTATCCATTCCATGAATCCATGACTTTGATTTGATTGTCCGGCTTCCCCCCCGGCGGCCGTAAATGATCATCTCCCCGACTGAAATTTTGTCATCCGAGCCAAAATTATTATCGACCTTTTTTAGAATCCACTCCCCGGAAGGCGTCTCGGCCGCTGCTTTGGCTACCGTCAACAGGATTATCACACAAAATATATAGAATATGCGCTTCATACTTCCAACTCCTTCATCAATTGAGCGGTCTTACGCCTGTAAATGCCTATCCCGGCAATAGATGCACCGAGGACATTGGCCAGAAGACCAGGGATAAAACCGATGACAAAAGACGATGGTGTGACCTTAGCTCGGATAACATCGCTTATAAGGAGAGTCGCATTCTGCATGAGCTGCGATATATTAAAACCTTTCTCCTGCAGCCAGAAGGCAATCACCAACGCTAACGCTGTTCCGATGACCGTTCCGATACAGCCCAGAATAAGGGATTCTGTGATCATGGAGCGGTAGAGGTGACCTTTACTTTCTCCCATGGCCAGGCGGACTCCAATCTCTCCGTACCTTCTGAGGCTGCCGATAAGTCCCGCATTCCAGAGGACAATCGACATAATAATGACAAAAACAGAGACCATGACCGGCATATAGAGATTAATCATACCCATCATATCAATCATCCCCCCCTGTTGATGGAGAGACTTCATCACCGGCGCAAACTCATCTTGGTCACCCTCATATTTGGCGTTGAAATTCAGGCTGGCCAAACCTGCTTCTTCTTCCCTGTAGACAAAGTCATCGAAAAAGCCGAGGATCTCGCCCGCCGCATCTTCCATATCCAAAGCAATTTGGATATCTTTTACATCGGCCACCATGGCCCCGCGGTCAAGGGCCGATATTCCGAAGTTGACAGTCCCGGACACAGTGAAATTGGCGGCAGCCATACTGCCGTACATGGTGGAACTGATGAGCGTGGCCGTCTCACCCAGGGAGATTCCCAGGCGGGTGGCGAATTCATCGCTGATGAGTATCTCGCCCGGTTTTGCGGGCGCTTTCCCTCGGACAATGGAATCCTCTATTCCCAATAGCTCCCATTCCAGGCTGTCTTTTGTGAAAAGATCCAGGGCTAAACCGACCACCGGGCCCTGAGCGCGTGTTTCTCCCTCTTCGTCTGGAACATCGAGCAGTCCGCCGAAACGGATCCTTTTTGTCCAGACATATCTGGGGAAGTCTTGTTTGAGTTCGCTCATCAACTGCCCGACACCGATGTAGGCCAAATCATTGGGCATCTGGTCGGAATTTTCGGCGTAAGCGCGGGACATAATCTTGACATGACCGGAGTCGAATTTGGCGCCGGTGTCAATAAAGCTGCTAACCACCCCTCCCATATAGCAGTAGAACAGGACGGTGAGAAAAACGCCGAAGACGACGACAAGGATGGGGAATAGACTCCTGGAGCGATCACGAAGAATGCCTTTCAAAATGAATTTGATCATGTCATTTTCCCCCTCAATGCATCTGTCGGTTTCAATTTGGCGATTTTTCGCGTCGGCATGAAGCTGACGATCGTCGTCACAAGGAGGATCAAAATCGTGGAGCCGATGACCAAACCTGTACTGTAGACGGGAAAGAGTGCTTCACCGAGGGCAATTCCGTAGTCGTCTACAACCTCAGGCATGGCCCATCCCTTTTTGGCCGAATAGAGGAGCAGTGGTATCCCGTAAATGGCGGCCACAACGGCGGCCAGAACGGAATGCATGGCCCCTTCCAGTGTGAAAAGCTGGATGATTTTTCCTCTTGTCATGCCCATGGACATCAACGTCCCCATTTCCTTTCTCCGCCTGAAGATGGAGAGGACTTGGGTATTGAAAATGGCCAGCATAGCCAGGGACAGCATGATAACGTAAATGATGGATCCGCCGATTTGCTTAGTCTTGATCAGGTAGTCTATGTCTTTGAGCAAAAAGTCCATGTCTTTATGCATCCATCCGTTGGTTTGGGGGAATTCTTTGGAGTCCTGGGCGAGAATGACCAGGCTGGCTTCATTTTCCATCCGGGTCAGCGACTGCAGTTTGTCCAGAGGAACCCAAATCTGGGCCTGGTCGACGGTCGGGACACTGGTTTTCATGATCTGTACGATTTTGGCATCACGGGCATCGAATGTTCCCTTCGCATCCCGCCAGCGGACGGTGACCGTGCCTCCGATTTCGAGTCCTGTGTTTTTGGCCATCCGAGTGCCGATCAAAGTCGGCAGTTCCTCGCTCTCTTGATCCAAAAACTGTGTGGGAAGATTGACAATACTTTGGGCCGGATCGATGCCTTTCATCAGAATGGTGTGAAGCCGGCCTTCAGGGTAAATGGTGGCTTGTGAGATGAGAATCGGAGTGGCCAAACCGTTGTCTATTTGTGCTTGCAAAGATTCGGGAATGACGGCGTGTGCATCTTGGAGAGTGAGAGGATCGAAGGGATCGTAATTTTCCTGCCAGTACTGGCCGCCGCCGAATTCCGCGTCGGTCTGGGCAACTCGAGCCTGGTCTCCCATCCCTTTGTAGAGTCCTTGCATCCAGATGATAACCACAAAAGAAAATGAAAGAACGACGACGTTGAGCCAGGTCCTGAGACCGGCGCCCAGCAGGTTTCTGAGAGCTAAACGTGGAATAATCATTGTTCCTTTCCTTGACCGGTGGGTTTATCATACACCTCATCCTTAGCCACTTTCCCGTCGATCAGAGTGATTTTCCGCCACAAATACTGGATCACCTTTTCGTCATGGGTGGCGAAGATGAAGGTTGTTTCCAGTTCACGGTTGATTTTTTCCATGGTCTGGAGGATGTTGTGTGAATTTTCCGCATCCAGGTTGGCAGTGGGCTCATCAGCCAGTATAATCGTAGGCTCTTTGACGACGGCCCGGGCAATGGCCACTCTCTGGCTCTCTCCTCCCGAAAGCTGGGCGGGTTTGGATTTGACTCTATCGGACAGTTGAACCCACTCCAGAGCCTTCATGACTTTGTCCTTTCTTTCTTGGGCGGATAGACCGAGAAGTAAAAGGGGGAATTCGATGTTTTCGAAAACTGTATAGACAGGAAGCAGGTTGAACGTCTGAAAGATAAATCCGATGTGCCGGTTGCGCAGCTCAGCCCCCTGTTTGTGGCTCAGATCCTCGATTTTCTTGTCCATGACAACCGCGCTGCCCTCTGTAGGAGAGTCTAAAGAGCCTATAATGTTGAGCAGAGTTGTTTTTCCTGAGCCACTGGGTCCGACAAGCCCGGCAAACTCTGCTTTCTTGAACTGGAGGTTGACGTGGTTGAGGGCCGTTATCTTGCTCTCGCCCATCGGAAAGATCTTGACCAGTTCATCGGTTTTGATCAGATAAGAGTTGTCCATAAGGACCTCACTTTTTTCTCTATTTATTATACTGTTATATCCTTAATTTTATTTCAGTAGTTGAATACTACCATAAATTGAATCCCTTTACCGGCAAAAAGGTTATTCCCGGGCTGGGCCTGGTATATCTGAAAACGCTCCGGATTCCAAAAGCCGATGACATTAATAATCCATTTGTCATACGTACGCCTCCAGTTTACAAAGCTGTAAAGATCATCATTTTCCCAATCATAATAGAGAATACAATTTATATTATCAAGAATACTCAAAGGGTAATTCAAAGATAATGCAGAAAACTCGATCCCTTCGCCAGATCCAAATGCCTCCATGCTGCTTTCAAAAATAAAGTACTCCCCTATGACATTCAAACCATTCCCCAGGCCAAAAGTGTAATCCATGCCGATATTGAGAGCCCTCTGCCATGATAAGGGCAAGGATTCACTGTGCTGATGGATGAGGGCTGCTTCAAACCAGAGGCCGATGCCGATATCCCATTTGCCGTCCAATGCGTACCTGTTTTCAGGAATCAGGGGTTTATCAAGAACAACCTCCTGGAGAAGCCCTTTTACCTCGATTTGCCTGCGATGATAGGTGAAGCCTAATTCACCATTCCCAAGCGGGGCCTGGAAGCGGCCTCCGAATTCGATGGATTTACCATGGGACGACATAGATTCCCATCCCTTCAGATCATCGTTGCCGTAAAGCCCCCACAACCAGATATTAGCATTATTCAGGAAATAATACCTGAGTAAAAGGCCGTAGACGCCGTCGGTAAGCTGAAGAGGATCACGGGGATCGATGCGATCAAACCACATCAAGGGCCGAAGCAGTAATGCCGAGCCAAAATTGATTTTCTGAAGGCCCAGCCTTGCCTCAAATTGAGAGGATGAAAACCGCAGCCACATCCGGTAGGGCTTGATATCCCCATCTGTCCGAATATCATCCAGACTATACACCTGCCCTGTCCCGTATGCATTCAGAGAGAACTCAATATCAAAGGTATATTTTTGGGAGAGGGATTTCTCTAAAGAGAATTCAGGGATGTAACGCAGACCAAGCTGAGGTTTGTTAGCTTTGTCAGTATTTACTGTGATCCATCCGGATAACATGCCTCGCAACCCAAAATTCTGGGACAGAAGAGCAGTCTGGCAGAACAAAAACAGAATCCATACAAAAAATGGTTTATTTAACTTTGATCGCACTTTACTTCACCCAGTCCTCATTTCTAGACAAAATCGATAATTTCTGTCAAGCAAATATTATGAGACTTTCCCACATTTTACGCAAATAAAAGTTAGTGGGGACGTTCCCCAAAGTACCATGCTTGCCCACTATAAATCTAAAATATTATTATCAAAAACAACAAGGGTGGTACTTTAAGGAGCATCCCCTTATTAATTAGTAATACATCCAGCGCCACGTTTCTCATAACTTGACATTAAAATCTGCTAATGATAATAATTCCTGATGAGTAGGTGATAAAAAATAAACGATAACATGAAGAAAATCATTACTATTAAAAAAAGAAAATTCCTATCTGTTGTTCTCACTTTCCTTTTTATTGCGTTGATAAATGCATCTTCATTATTATCCTTGCCACAACAAACAAAAAATAAAGAATTAGTTTATCGAATAGCAGTTAATGCCATTTCATTAGCAGTAACAGTTCAGGATAAAAAAGGAAGGTATATTAACAACCTAACAGAGGAAGATTTTACTATTTATGAAAATAATAAAAAACAGGATATAACATATTTTAACCACAATTTTGAGGCTCATTTGAGTTTTACCATTCTCCTTGATGTAAGTGGGAGTATGGCTATTCAGGATAAACTTGAAGAAATCAAAGAAGCACTCAATTATTTGATTAAATATCTTCTTAGTCCTCAGGATATAGTTTCGTTATTAATTTTTGCTGATGGGGAAGTGGAAATTGCTGTGGGTTTTACTGCTAATAAGAATGATTTTTTAACCGTACTGGAGAAGACTGAAGCTTATGGACAGACTGCTTTAAATGATGCCGTAGCTGTATCTCCAGCATTTGCAAATAAAGGAAAAAACGAAAAGAGGGCTCTTCTTTTAATTACAGATGGAATTGAGAATGACAGCCAATACTCTCAAGATCAAGCAGTTGAAATTTCAAAGAAGGTAGATATACCTATATATACCATAGGGTATAAAATCCCTTTAAACGAGCAATATTTAAAAAAGTATAAACATTCTCCTGCATTAACATCTTCTGGTATCGTGTATTCTCTGGAGAGATTTTCTAAAGCCACAGGAGGAAAGGCATTTTTCATTAATCAGGCTAAAGAACTAAAACCTGCTTTCCGAAAGATAAAAAAAGAACTTAGTCATCAGTATATACTTGGATATACCTCCTATAGAAACCAAAAAAATGAGTACCGAAGAATCAAGGTTGTTACTTCCAAAAAGAAATATAAAGTGAGAACAAGAGAAGGATATTATAGCAGTATAAAAGGAGGTGATGGATGAGTTATTGATAATAACAAATTGCTAAAAGACGATTATTATTGACTTAAGTATGGAGGTAAAAATTAGTAAAGAAAAAATTACATTTTATTTTGGGATTGTATTGTTTGTATCCCTGATAGCTGGCACGGGTTGCGCTACTAAAAAATTCGTTCTTGGAGAGGTGGCTGCTCTGGATCAAAAAGTAGAAGGGGTGGAAAGCGCAGTTGAGGAGAGTCAGAAAAGAATCAAAGAACATGATGAAGAATTGGCTACCCTCGGCTCCTTGATTTCCCAGCAAGAGACTGAATTAAATAAATTTGATAGTAAAATAGAAGAAGTAAAAAAATATGCTCAGGGAAAATTAATTTTACAAGAGACTATTAGAAATGAAGAAACTAAATTTAAACTAGACAGTTATGAACTCAGTGCTGAAGCCAAAGAGAAATTAGATGAGTTCGTCAAGATGCTTATTGCTCAAGATAAAGGTGTGTATCTTGAAATTCAGGGGCATACCGATACTACAGGACCGGAAAGCTGGAATTTACTTTTGGGAAAGAAAAGAGCCGAAGCAGTAATGGAATATCTCCACAAAAAGTATAATATTCCTCTCCACAGAATGGAAGTGATAAGCTATGGAAGTTCAGAACCAGCAGCCGACAATGAAACTCGTGAAGGAAGAGTTCAGAACAGACGAGTGGAAATATTGGTCTATGAATAGGAAGTTATAATTCCATTATTCACACCTAATCTTATAAACCTTTAATTCCTTATAGCCGCTGAGCACCAAAAAGAAAACGTCTCCCGAATCCATTGTTCGTGAGATCAAACGCAAGATCTGTTGCAAATGACTCAGGCTAAAATCACAATATAGGCTAACTTACAGAATATAAAGGGAGTAAATAGGATTGGCAGCGCTACGGGGATTCGAACCCCGGTTTGATGGCTGAGAACCACCTGTCCTAGTCCCCTAGACGATAGCGCCACCAGGTTGTCGTGCAAAAAATTACCAGATAACATTCTCAATGTCAATCACTTCAGTTCAGTTGATCTGTTAACCTGTTAGTCAGTTAATCAGTTATTCAGTTAGTCCGTTAATATTTTAATTAAAATAACAGACTAACAGATTAACCGAGTAACAGACTAACAGAAATCCGTTTTGAGTTTATATATACTCAATCGTAGCAGGGGGTTTGGGTGTAATCTCGTAGGCTACACGCACTACATCAGGAATCTCTGTGGTCATTCTTTTCGAAATTTGCATCAGAACCTCCCAGGGGATTTTCGTGGGTTCAGCTGTCATGGCATCTTTACTCTCAACAGAACGAATTATGATTATATGCCCGAATTTTCTTTGGCCTTTTTCAACTCCTGTCCCCTTATCGCATAACAAAACAGCAAATGCCTGGAATGGCTTCAAGTGAGCGATTTCCTCCTCTACTATCTGAGTCGCTTTTCTAACAAGCGAAACCCTCTCTGGTGTCACTTCGCCCACAACTCTAGTCGCCAGACCTGGCCCAGGAAAAGGCATTCTCTGATGAATACTCTCAGGAAGGCCCAACTCTCTGGCAACCTCTCTTACCTCAGGTTTAAACAGATCCTTTAACGGTTCGACGAGTTTAAATCCATATCCTTTCTCAGTATCTATGCCAATCTGTTCAAGAATGTTGTGTTGAGTCTTAACGCCGCCTTTAGTTTCAATTACATCAGCCGCAATCGTGCCCTGCACTAAAAACCTGGCTCCACTCTTCAGAACTTCTTCTCCAAAAACGGTATAAAAAATATCACGGAAGGCCTTTCTTTTTTCTTCCGGATCGGTCTTCCTTTTTAAAGCGTTAAAAAATTTTTCTTGGGCATTTACGATATCAACTTTAATCCCAATATCTGTAAAGATTTTACTCACTTCTTGCGGCTCATCCTCCCTCATCAAACCATCATCGATAAATATCACTTTTAAATTGTCCCCTATAGCTCGATGAGCAAGAACTGTGCATGTGGCACTATCTACACCTCCAGATAAAGCAGAGATCGCTTTTTCCGATTCTACAGCCATTTTGATTTCCTCGAATTTTTCCTGTATGAATTTACTTACATCCACTGTTCCTCTCCTTATTTATTTTTTCTAAAAATAATACACTATTTATCAAAAAATTATAACCATAAAAATAAAATTTCAAGCACCAAAATACCAATGACCGAAACATATATTGGTTGAAGGTTTAAAGTTGAAGGTTTAAGGCAAGATAGAAATTTGTTTAAGGCTTTATGTTAAATTTAAAAACCTTAAACATTAAACATTCAACCTTAAACCAGTCCGTTTGGAATTTGGGATTTTAAAATGATGTCACCTTTAGAGGTGAAAATAAAGAATAAAAAATCACCGCCAAAACTACCTTAAAAGGCGATTGCGTCCAGAAGAAGGATGTGACATTATTGTTTAGGAAAAACGTCTATTATTAGAGGAGGGCCCATCCAAGGCGTAGTCAAAGCTAAGTTTGGAGTAGGAAACACGGGGATTCCTCTCTTGGCCCTCCTCTTCTGATTATTTTATCTAAAAGAAAAAATTGTAAGTATCTGTTTTCCTGTCTGCATTGAAAAAAACACTGTCACCACAACATCTTGGGACATTCTTTTTGTAAGATACGACATATAGTTAAGATTGTCAAGTAGTCTTGAGAAAACTTTTTCTTTATGCTATGAAAAGATTTTTTGTAGAAAAGTTTGGCTCGCTGGTAAGGTTAACTCCCAATCTTTTTAGGCCTGCCTCATCTCCAGGTGTGGGAATATGGGTCACATGGACCTCACAATCCCGGAGCTCTTTCAGTTTAGAAATAGCTAATTGAGCAGTTGGATTTGTGGCAGCACTTATACTCAAGCTGATCAAAGCCTCTTCCAGATCCAAACTGACTGTTTTGGACTGTAGGATCTCTCTTTTTAAGTTTCCAATCGATTCAATTATATTAGTTGACAAGAGCGGGATTTTATCAGGAATTCCCGCTAACTTTTTTATGGCATTCAAAACGAGGCTGGAGGCCGCATGCAAAAGAGGAGAGTTCTTCCCCATCACGATTGAGCCATCTGGAAGTTCAATGGCAGCTCCACAAAAGATCCCCTTGTTCCCTTTCTCCTTCAAGTAAGCCTCCTTGGCAGCCTGCCTTGCCGGTTCCACAACTCTTCTATCCTCTGGCTTTAGATTAAGCTCCTTAACAAGAAGCTCTGTTCGCTGGACAGTATCTTTATCAATAAAACCCATGGCATATTCACAACTATACCGAAAATACCTTCTTATCACTTCCTGCATTGCAGCCTTTTTCACGATTTCATCATTTACAATCCCAAGACTAGCCCGATTCACCCCCATATCTGTTGGGGATTTATAGACAGATTGAGCTCCTGTGAGTTTTTCCAATATTCTTTGAAGTATAGGAAACACTTCTACATCACGGTTATAATTAACCGAAGGCTTTCCATAGGCTTCCAAATGAAAGGGATCTATGAGATTAAAATCTCCGATATCAGCAGTAGCAGCTTCATAAGCTGCATTAACAGGATGTTTCAGGGGAAAATCCCAGATGGGGAATGTTTCAAATTTAGAATATCCAGATTTTATGCCCCGTTTATAATCATGATACATCTGAGAAAGACAGGTGGCCAACTTTCCGCTTCCTGGACCAGGGCCGGTCACAACAATGAGAGGCTTCTGAGTAGGAATGTACTCATTGGCTCCATAACCTTCATCGCTAACGATTACATCAATATCCGTGGGATATCCTTTTGTATATTGATGGGTATAGACTTTTATGTCCCGGCGTTCTAATCGATTTTTAAATATTCTTGCTGATGGTTGATTATCAAAACGAGTGATAACCACACCTAAAATGCTGAGCCCCCAATCTCTGATGTCATCGATCAGCTTGAGAGCATCAACATCATAAGTGATTCCAAAATCTGCTCTTAGCTTTTTTCTCTCAATATCACCAGCATAGATGCAGAGTAAGATCTCAGCCTTATCCTTCAGTTCCTGGAGAAGCCTCATCTTGACATTAGGATCATACCCGGGTAACACTCTCGCGGCATGATAGTCGAAGAGAAGTTTCCCTCCAAACTCAAGGTATAATTTATTATTAAACAGGTCGACTCTTTCCAAGATTGCAGTAGTCTGTTCCTCTAAATATTTCTTATTAAAAAAGCCAATTTCTTTTTCCATTTACTCCTCTAAGTATTTGATCTGTGATAATAAAATATCTCTATTTTCAAGAAAAATAAAGAAAAATTTGAGTCATCTTGTAGCGTAATTGAACAAATATTTGTAATTAAAGGACCAATCGTGTATTCTAATTAACTTGATCTTCCGTATAACTTTGGTATTCCAAATAAAAAGCCAATACCACAATAGGAAATTCTTACCCGGGATTTTTAGAAAGCATGATATAAGAGTTTAAGCATGAAAATACTTATGGTATACCCGAAATATCCAGACACCTTTTGGAGTTTTAAGCATTCTCTTAAATTCATTTCAAAAAAAGCATCTTTTCCGCCGCTGGGTTTATTAACCGTGGCTGCAATGCTTCCCAAAGAATGGGAAAAAAGACTTATTGATATAAATGTTTCTGTTTTAACTGATGATGACCTTAAGTGGGCTGACTATGTATTTATCAGCGCTATGATCGTTCAGATAAAATCAGCAAAGGAAGTCATAAGAAGATGTAAAAAATTGGGAATCAGAGTTGTTGTAGGCGGCCCTCTTTTTACCACAAGATATGAAGAATTTGATGAAATAGACCATTTTGTTCTCAATGAGGCTGAGAGTACACTTCCCTCTTTTCTGGATGATTTAAAAAAGGGATGCGCTCAACACATTTATACCTCAAAAGAGTGGCCTGATATAAGAAAGACGCCCTGTTCACAGTGGGAGCTTATTAACATGAAAAAATATGCTTCAATGTGCATTCAGTATTCCAGAGGATGTCCTTTTAATTGCGAATTCTGTGATATCGTCATTCTCAACGGTCATAAACCACGCACTAAGAGCAAAGACCAAATTTTAGAAGAACTGGAAGTTTTATATTTACAGGGCTGGAGAAGTTCGGTATTTTTTGTCGATGACAATTTCATAGGCAACAGGAAAAGACTAAAAACGGATATCCTGCCGTATTTAATCGATTGGATGAAGCAAAAAAAATATCCTTTTTCTTTTTTCACAGAAGCATCTATAAATCTTTCCGATGACGAGGAACTGATGCGATTAATGGCCAAGGCCGGGTTTAATAAGGTTTTTGTTGGAATTGAAACGCCAAATGAAGAAAGCCTCACAGAATGCAATAAATATGTGAATAAAAATCGTGACCTGATAGCTTGTGTTAAAAAAATCCAGAACAATGGCCTTGAAGTTCAAGGAGGATTTATTGTAGGTTTTGATAATGACCCTCATTCAATTTTTGAAAGTCAGATAAGTTTTATTCAAAAGAGCGGAATTGTTACAGCTATGGTTGGATTGTTGAATGCACCTCGTGGCACAAGACTTTATCACCGCCTGAAAAAAGAAGATAGATTGCTGAATGACTCATCTGGTGATAACACAGATTTTTCGATCAACTTCATTCCTAAAATGAACATTGAAATACTCATTAATGGGTATAAGAAAATCCTTAATACGATTTATTCACCAAAACACTATTATAAACGGGTGATAACATTCTTAAAGAGTTACAAGTCTAAAGCATTAAAGAAAAAAATTGATTTCAATTTTTGTAACCTTAGAGCACTCTTTAAATCTATCTGGTTTTTAGGGATAATAGGAAAAGAAAGATTTCATTACTGGAAACTTATTTCTTGGACACTTGTAAGGCGTCCCGGCTTTTTCCACCTAGCAATATCATTTTCTATCTATGGATTTCATTTTCGAAAAATTGTGGAAATTTAGAATTACCTTTTTTCGATTATCTCAAGATCATATCTCCTCTTCAGCTTCATTCTAATAGAATTTGAATTTGTTTTTTATGTGTTTTTAGGGGATAAGAGATAAAAAATTGTGCCGGGGGCCGGACTCGAACCGGCACGTAGGATAACCTACGAGGGATTTTAAGTCCTGAGTTGGCAATGTTAATAAATCTTCTTGACAATTGTATCATATTTGGTTATTCTGCCAAATATGAAAATGGATAACAGGAAAAGAGCTCGTTGTGAAACGAGAGCAGCCATTTTAAAGGCCCTTGCTCATCCAACTCGACTATTTATGATCGAGGAGCTTTCAAAGAAATCTCACTGTGTTTGCGAGCTTACTGAAATGGTCGGACTGGATATCTCTACAGTATCAAAGCACCTGTCGATCCTTAAGAATGCCGGATTAGTCAATTTTGAGAAAAAGGGAAAACAGGTATTTTACAGCCTCCGCATGCGCTGTGCGTTGAATTTCCTTGATTGTGTGGAGGCCGTGCTTAGAGAGCAAGCACAAGACCGAATGGACGCAATACAATAATTTTTTCAAACTTCATTTGGTCATTTGGCAAATAATGCAAGATTAGACTTTAAGAAAGAGAACCTATGAGTCAGACAAACTGGAAAAGCGAATGGAAGCCTCTCTTGATAATTACCCTTATATTTCTGGGCACT
>Ga0209986_10002097_pt1 | contig 18524 bp, 16 predicted proteins | sample BlataG_FD_183168 | JGI IMG/M metagenome (GOLD analysis project Ga0209986, IMG submission 183168) | Deep subsurface microbial communities from Black Sea to uncover new lineages of life (NeLLi) - Black_00105 metaG (SPAdes) (version 2) | ecosystem: Environmental > Aquatic > Marine > Oceanic >... | reverse complement strand
TTGGAGTAATAATGATAATCGCTTGGTTTGGGACTTTTGGACTAATTTTTATTAATGATCTAGTTCTCGTAAAGACTGATAAGATTGGTAAAAAAATCAATCATTTCTGTTATTACTGTCTTGTATTTTATGTTTTAGCTTGGATTTTCTTATTAATAAACGCCGGTTTATCAAGTATAGTTCACACTGCGGATATGGCCATGTTTACTATACTTGGTCTTATAACTTACATTGGGTTTTTCGGTATGGCCCTTTTTGGGATATATTTAGCTTGTCTTGATATTAAGTATCTAGAGAATCGAGGTGCATGGAATCTTGAATAAATTAGGAATTGTAAAGATCATTTTGGCAATTCTTTGCGCTTTAGCACTTATCATAGGGGTATATTCTATTTTTCAGATATATGTGGGCGGGACGGATGCAATTTCTCGAGTTGCTAATTGGTTTATGGCACAAATTAGTGAATTTCTCTTATTCATCGTGATTGCTGCAACATTAATTTTATTAAAATTAACAGGTAAAAAAAATCATCCAAAAATATATTTTGCGATTATGATAATTGGCTTTACAATTGCAGGATTAAACTCAGTACCACTTCTTTTAACACCGGTCTCGATTTCTAATGCAAATGCCGAATTTAGTGCAGGATTTGGTGAAAATTGGGAAACTACAATTCCAGATGATGTTAAGTCTTTTTTTATGCATTCACCTTTTAATATCCCACAACAATTTTTAGGAGTTCCACATAAAGAATGCCAGATCATAGAAGATATACCATATTATGAAGATCCGGACGAGGAAGTTACCCTATATTTCGATGTATATATGCCTAAGGAACCTGATGAAAGTTTACCGGGGAATAGGAGCACAATCATAAAAATTCACGGAGGATCTTGGGTTGCGGGAGATAAAAGTACTGGTAATATGCCAGTTGTAAATAAATATCTTGCAGCTCAAGGATATATAATATTTGATATACAATATGGTTTAAGAGATACGGGTTCATTAGGTGCATTGGCAATCATTACACCAGAAAACGTTATTGGGAATTATACTTTTATTGATATGGTCAAACAAATCGGAATTTTCACAAAACTATTAGAAAGCAATTATTCTGCAGAGTATAATGCAAATCTTGAAAGTGTTTATATTATGGGAGGTTCTGCGGGAGGTCATTTAACCTGTGTTACTGGGTTTGGTTATAATGAAGATTATTTTAATGGGACTTTTAGTGAGAACTTGAATATAAAAGGAGTAATTCCATTATATCCTCCAAGTAATGTTTCATGGGCTGGAGCGAGTGGACTTTTACCAGGCAGTCCCGAAACTGATCCAGAATTGTTCGATGCATATACACCAACCGCCTTAATTGATGCTAATGATCCTCCCATTTTAATTTACCAAGGTATGAGTGATATCCTTGTTGATTATTCTAATTCTATTGAAATTAAAAATGCGTGCGATAACGTGGGAGTAACATGCTGTAATTTATTATTTCCTCTAGCGGGACATGCAAGTGATATATTTTTTAGTACAAATTTTGGTCAAGTCTGGTTGTATTATTTAGAACGATTCCTATATTTGACCCAGTAAAGATAAAATTAATTTTTACTTCTTTTTTTTATTCTAAATTAGAATTAACCAAGTTTAAATGAAAAAGTAGTTAAAAAAAAAATCAAAAATTTTATCTTTATTGCCACTTTTAAAATTTTAATGAGTATTGAAATTATAGAAAAAGACGACCGCCTCATTCGTTTTGTACTCTCAGATATATCAACTGAAATGGCTAATGCCTTCAGAAGGATAATCTTAATTGAAATACCTGTAATGGCAATTGATGAAGTAATAATGTTAAGGAATGATAGTCCACTTTATGATGAAATTCTTGCACATAGACTTGCAATGATTCCAATAGTTACAGACTTAAAACATTATAATTTTCAACAAGAATGTTCTTGCGGAGGTGCTGGTTGCTCATTATGTTCAGTTACTTTGACATGTGATATAAAAAACGATACAGATGAAACCATTCTCGTCACCTCGGGAGACTTAATCTCAAATGATCCCATAATTGTCCCAGTAAGTCCTAATATACCAATTGTAAAATTAGAACATGGATCTTCATTAACATTTGAAGCTTTTACAGTATTAGGAAGGGCTAAAGATCACGCTAAATTCCAAAGTGTTGCTAATATTGGATATAGATTTTATCCTAAAATTGAAATTGATGAACGTAAGTGTGAAAAATGTACTCAAAAATGTATAGCTTCAGATTACTGCTCAAAAAAATTATTCGAAGTTGGAACTGAAAAAAGTAATCCGAAATTAATTCCGGATTTTTGGAAAAATTGTGATTTATGTGAAGCATGTTCTCATGAATGTCCTGAAGGGGCTATTAAGGTCGAATGGGATGATAATAAATTCATTTTTTCAATTGAATCTGATGGAGTTCTCCCATTCGGTACTCTTTTAAAAAAAAGTTGGGAAATATTTAAAGAAAAAATTGATGATTTTAAAGAACAATTAAAAAATTTAGAAATAGAAATAGAATAAATTATCAAAGTAGTCATATTCATAAATTTAAAAAATAATGCAAAATATTAAAGTTCATAAATTTTAAGGGAATTATATTATGTCTCATAAACCAACGGGTCCAAGCGACTATTATAAAAGGAAATTAGCTCGGACTCTCTGGAAAACTAAGAGAAGAATCTGGAGAGATGTTTCAAAAAGAATCCATAAACCAAGAAAGGATAAAGTAGAAGTAAATCTCTTTAAAATTAATAATAAGACTAAAAACGGAGATGTAATTGTTGTTCCTGGGAAAATTCTTAGTATGGGAAGTCTGGATCACACGGTAATAATTGCATGTTTAAATGCATCGAAATCTGCTAGACAAAATGTAAAAAATTCATCGACTGAAAGTAAAATTATTTCTATTGAAGAGTTATTAGATACGAATCCTAGCGGTTCAAACGTAAAAATAATTGTTTAAATGGTAAAAATGAATCCATAATGGTTGAATATAAATTAATAGATGTAAAAGATAAAATCCTTGGAAGAGCTTGCACTCAAATCGCAAAAAAAGCACTTTTAGGGAAATATATTGTCGTCATTAATGCAAAAGACTGTGTGATTTCAGGTAAAAAAAATCAAATTCAAAAGAAATATTTAGAGAAGCTTAATATTCATACTGCCACAAATCCTAGACGCGGTCCTTTTTGGCCGAGACGTCCAGATCGTTTTTTTAGAAAAATTGTTTGGGGCATGCTCCCAAGAAATAGAAGAGGTCGGGATGCACTCGCGAGAATACATGTTTATATCTCTAATATACCTGAACGATTTAAAAATCGATATCAAAATTTAACTCCACTTGATATACAAAATGCCGACGTTTCTCGATTGCAGAATAAATTTATTCATCTTGAAACTATATGCACACGAATTGGATGGAAAAATAGACAGGTTGAGATTTAGATAAATGGTTAAATATATTAATGCATCAGGTAAAAGAAAAACTGCAATTGCTCGAGCGGTTTTAAATACTGAAGGAAAGGGAGTAGTTAGAATAAATTCTGTTCCATTAGAAGCATACGAACCGAGTATTGCTAAAGAACGGATTAAAGAATTATTTAAAATCCTTGATGAACCAAAACTTAAAGAAGTTGATATAAAAGTAAAAGTTAAATCTGGTGGCATAATGGCTCAAACTGATGCTATTAGAATGGCTTTAGCAAGAGTGATTTATAAATACTTGAAACGCAAATCCACTGCCAATTTATTTAAAGAATATGATAGTTCATTATTAAGTGGAGACAGTCGAAGAAAAGAACCAAAAAAATTTGGTGGTCCAGGTGCCAGAGCGAGACGACAAAAATCTTTCCGATAATTATTTTATTTGATTTTAAAGTGTGCTCCTAATTTTTGCAAATCCTCTATAAATGTTGGATAAGAATCCTCAATGATCTCTACATTTGAAATATAGGAGTTTGATTCTGCAAACATTGCGGCAACAATTAATGCCATGGCTATGCGATGATCATCACCATGATTTAAATCTGCCCCATTTAATTTTGTATTCTCCTTTATTATCAATTGATCTTCATGCTCTTCTAAATTTGCTCCCATTTTTTTCAACTCTCGAGCTATTCCAGAAACTCTATCTGATTCTTTACTCCTAATATTCTTGATATTAGTTAATTTCATAACTTTATTAGTGAAACAACCCATTACTGCTAGAATTGGAAATAAGTCAGGAGTTTCCCTACAATCAATTGAAAAATCTTCTAAAGGGCTTTTATTTATTCCCTTTTTAATTTTTACCATCTTTTCATGTGGATTTATTAATATATTAGCTCCCATTTCTCTCAGATATGAAATGATCTCCCTGTCACCTTGGGGGCTATCAAAATCCAAATTAGTAAGTATAACATTAAGATCATTCTCAGCTAACGTTGCGGCTCCTAAGATATAAGCCGCTGAAGAGAAATCCCCGGGAATATCATAAACTTGACCACGATAGTTCTGAGAACATGGAATTATTAAATTTCCCATTAAACTTTTTGTAATCTCTTGTTTAATTGTGATTCCAGCTCTATCCAACATATCTAAGGTTAAATAAATATATGGATGGGATGTAAGTGGTGTAGTTAGCTCTATAATTGTAGCATCACTACCTTTACATTTCAATAACGGCGTAATAAGTAGTAAAGCAGTTATGAATTGAGAACTAACATCTCCTGGAAGTTTTATTCTTTTAGGAATTACATTTACTGGTCTGATGCTAATTTCATCCTCATTAACCTCAATTACTGCGCCTAATTGTTTTATAGCTTCTAATAATGGTTGGATTGGACGTTTTCTTTTTAAAAATTCCCCTGTTAGTCGGATTCCATTTTCCGATAATAATCCCAGAGCACATAGGATCCTAAAAGTTGTACCAGAATTTTTACAATCTATCGGCACTTCGGGAGCAATAAATTTAGATTTTTGAAAATTAACTAAAAATTTATTCTCCTTTTCTTTTAGAATTTTAACTCCTATACTCTTAAGAGCATTGATTGTTACCTCCACATCTCCAACTGTTAGAGGATTATTTATAACTGAAATTGCCTCAGCTAACCCTGCAATGAAAAAAGCTCTATGAGAATAACTTTTTGAGGGAGGAACCTTAACTTTGCCGCTTAGAGTCTTGATTGGAAATATTTCTAAGTCCATAATTTTATTAAGTATAAAAAAAGTAATTAAGATTTTTTAATAATTCGTTAATTTCAAATTTCTATAATAAAAGCAAAAAAAAATAGTTTAATTTATTCATCATCTTGAAGAAATAATTTCAATTTTTGTAATATGGTCTCAGTTGTATCATATTCTTCATCTAAATCTGGAATCTTAATCTTTGGTTTAGATTTAGTCTCCTGTATTACAATTTCTACTCTCCTTCCTTTAAATTTGCGGTAAATATCCTCAAGCTTAGTATTTAATATAACGGCTTCCTTATCGTCTATAAGAAAAAAAAAAGTATCTTTAATCTTTTCCCAGAATTTTTGTATTTTTTCATCATCTTTTGCCCATTTTGAAATATCTCTCTTGATTAAAGTCCCCTCATATTTTAAAATCTTTTTTCTAGCCATTATTTTTCCCTCTTCCAAGATTCTATTTTAACATTAGATTCTATCTTCGTAGAGCACGAGGGTTTCGATATAATTTTGTTTCTTGGGCAGAGACATTCAAAGCAATTTTCCCGTTTTTAAGTAATTTTCTAGTTCTTTGTAATTTATGCTTGATCGGTTGTAAAAATTTGAGCATCATTGCAAATAGTAATATTACACTCTTCAATGCTTCATTTTCATATGCTTTTTCAGTATAAAATTTAACAACATACTTTCCGCCTACATTAACAACTTTCTCATCAATTTTTGCAATTAATTTATCTTGTCCATCAAAAATATCCCAATCACTACCGATGGATAGCACATCCTCATCAAATGTAAAAATTTCCCACTCTTTTTTCTTCTCATTCATTAAAAGTGGAAATGTATGAATTTCTCCAAATAATCTCTTTGGAAATCGCAGATTTTGCTTAGCCAAATCAACGATAAATTTATAACCTGAAACCATCATTTTAAATTCAGGGAGTGAATATTTTGCACCAAATGTAGCTTTTAAACTATTTAAAACCATTTCCTCTATTGTACCTTGCCAAGCAATCGAGTCGGAGTCAAACCATTTGATGATTAATCTCTTTTTACAAGGATTATCTTCTTGTTCTTCCCAATCCTTCTTCATAAAACCAAAAAATCCAATAACATCATTATCTTCCTTCACAGAACCACAAAGATCTAGGTTTTTAGGAAACTGACGGGACTTTGCCATGAGTCTCTGTTTTTGAAATATTCCAATTTCCGGTCCATGTAAATCCGTTAACCAGAAGTCAATTGTGATCTTTTTAAGGTATTTCCTTTTAGATTTTTTTGGTTTTTCAACTTTTTCCTTTTCAGCTTTTGTCTTTCCACCGGTTTCTCCTAATATTTTTTCCTCGATATAAGATTCTAAATCTTCTTCTTTTTTCTTCCTAACTGACTTCTTCTTTTCATAATCTGGGTTGAGTCTACAATAAGGTAGATGTGAATTCAATCTCCTATATTGCCTCCCGCAATAAGGACATTTTTCAAGTTCTATAGATTCAGACATAACTAAATATAATCCAATAATTATATTTAAATATATAATATAATACTTTAATAAAAAATATGGTTGGAAATTCTTTAGGAACACTCTTTAAAATCATTTCTTTTGGGGAAAGTCATGGGGAAGTAATTGGTGTAATCATAGATGGCTGTCCTGCTGGACTTAAGATAGATGCGGATTTAATTCAAAAAGAGTTGAATAGAAGGCGCCCCGGTCAAACAGCTTTATCTACACCTCGTTCTGAAGAGGATAAAGTTAAAATCCTTTCAGGAATATTTAATAATTTTACGACCGGAGCTCCTATTTGCTTAATCATTGAAAATAAAGATGTAGATTCTTCTAAATATGAGAAAATTAAGAATATATTGAGACCATCTCATGCAGATTTTTCTAGATTGATGCGTTATGGTGAGTTTGCAGATTATCGTGGTGGGGGACGATTTTCTGGAAGAATAACCGCGGGATTTGTGATGGCGGGAGCCATAGCAAAACAAATATTATCTTTAAAAAATATTGAAATTATTGCTTATGCTAGAGAAATTGGTGGAATTATTGATGATAAAGAATACGATTTTAAAAAGATAAAAATTCTTCGTGACAAATCTGATGTAGGGGTGTTGGATAGTGATAATTCTCAGAAAATTATAGAACTAATCTTTCAAATGAAAGAGGAAAAGAATTCAGTAGGAGGTATTGTAAAATGTATTTTGGATAATTTTCCTGCCGGTATAGGTAATCCAATTTTCAATAATCTCCAATCTGATATAAGTAAAGCAATATTTTCAATTCCAGCTGTCAAAGGAATTGAATTTGGAGCTGGTTTTAAAGCCGCAAGAATGAAAGGTTCGGAGCACAATGATCCATGGATCATTAAAGATGGGAAAATAAAAACCTCTAAAAATGATGCAGGTGGAATAATTGGGGGTATATCAACCGGAATGCCTATTGAATTTAATGTATGTTTTAAACCGACAGCATCAATCTCCAAATCGCAAAAGACGATTGATATTAAGCTGATGGAGGAGACAGAACTGATAATCGAAGGAAGGCATGATCCATGCATTGTTCCTCGAGCTATCCCTGTTATAGAGGCTATGACTGCAGTTGTTTTATTGGATCATCTCTTAATGGCTCAAAAAATTCCGCTTGTCCTTGAAGAGAAATAATTATCTATTAAGTGGAAAATTATAAAATTATAAATATAGTTTAAAAATAATTTAAATAAGAAAAAACTATTAACTTTAAACAATGCCGATAGAGGATACTTCATCGCAATTTATTGAATTTTATAAGAAAAAAGCAAGAAATTTAGTTGAAATTGCAATGAATCATTATAAAAATAGAGAACTAAAAAAGTCTTGCGAGTTATTAAGTCAAGCATATACTTTCTATAAGAAAGCTGGTGAATTAGATAATGCAGAGCAAGTGAAAAAAAGGTTCGAAGAAATTAAAGCCGAATTAAAGAGTGGCGCATAAAAAAACCTTCAATCTATTTCTATCTTTTTAATTTTAAGTAAAATATCTTCTATATGAGTTCCATACCAATATATCTTATTGCAAGTACGGTTAGAACATCGAAAAAATTCATTTATATGATTATAAGTTCCTTCATTCACTAAATCTTTTACATCTTCTTTATTCTCTATTCTAAATAATGTATGATTACAAACAGAACATCTTGCTTTTTCGGCTTTATACTCAAAATCGTTTTTAAATCTGATTTTAATCTGTTTTAAATATTCATATACATTTTCTCCCTCTAGAAATAAACTATTTGGAGCGGCTTTTCTGCTTAATAACTTATCTTTTGTAAGAATTATTCTATTTTCTCCATTTGCAAATTTAACGAGTTCATCATCAGGAACTGGAGTGTTATTATTACTTTCTAAATCTTTAGCATAAACCGTATCATATGCGAATATTCTCAAAAAGCGAGTTAGCCTACCTAGCATAAGGTCAGTAAGAAATTTCATACTACTATTATTTTAAACTTTTTTGTGTAAAATATCTCATTATGGAATATTAATCTGAAATTTTAATTAAAATTATACCTTAAAACAATCATTAATTATGATTGTAAAAAAGTTGACTACAATGTCACAAAATTTATGGAATAAAGTAACGGAAACAATTATAAAAGCTGGCCAAATGCCTATGCCCATTAGCGATACCCTTATTGAACTATTGAAAATTATCATTACTGAAGAACAAGCTAAATTTCTATTAATTTTTAAAGAACCCTCATTAAATCTTAACCAAATCAAAGAAAAAACAGATTTAGAGGAACACCAGTTAGAAAAAATATTAAATGATTTAATGCATAACGGAATTATTACAGGAACAACCAGTAGAAGTACAGGGGTTAAAGTCTATCGTTTAATGGGTCCTTTTCCCGGCATCTTTGAATTTACCTTTATGAGAGGTGAAACAACAGAAAAAGAAAAGAAACTTGTAATATTATTTGATAAATTATTTGAGGAAATGAGTCAAGCAACTCAAAAAAATTATGAAGAATTAGTCCCACAATATAAAAAAATGGTTCCTGCTATCGCTAGGGTTGTACCAGTTGAGAAAGAGATCGAGGTTCCGAAACAAGTAGTATTACCATTTAATGAAATCTCAAAAATCGTTGAAAAATATGATGATATTGCCTTAACTCACTGTTATTGCTGGCATGAGAAAGACCTATTGGGCGATCCATGTAAAGTTACGGATGAAAGATTGAACTGTTTTTTGTTTGGAAAAACTGCACAATTTGCCATTGAACAAAATTTCGGTAAGCCAATTTCAAAAGAAGAAGCAAAAAAAATCTTTGAAAAAGCGGAAGATGAGGGTCTTGTTCATCAGGCTTTTCACGTTCATTTAGACCCTCAAAAGGAAGAGGAAGCAATTTGCAATTGTTGTAAATGTTGTTGTGGAATTTTCCAATTGTATTACCGAGGCGCTATGCCGTATACCACTCAAACCTCTTATTTAGCGATAGTTAATGAGGAGGAATGTATTGGTTGTGGAACATGTGTTGAAAAATGTCCAATGGAAACGATTTCATTAGTTGATGAAATTGCGAAAATTAATAGTGAAAAATGCATTGGATGCGGGGTTTGTGCTCATCATTGTCCTCAAGAAGCAATAAAGTTAGAGTATAATAAAAGGGATGTCTTTATTCCTCCTAAAAAAATTGCAGCCAATTAATTTTGTAAATTAAAAAAAATAAATCTCTTCTAAATTAAATATGGAGTTTCATTTTCCAAAAAACCAATTTTTTTTGGATTTCATTTATTCCTGCTTCATCTAATACTCCTGAAACACTATTAAGATCGGCTATACTTCGATTAATCGCATCTAGAATACCTGAGAATCCCTTTATCTTTAAAATAGTATCATGTAGCTTTCCTAACATTATGGAAACTTCTACTGCAGATTTTTTATTAAGAGATTCTTTGATAAAATTAATATATTCGGATAAATCTTCAATAGTCGTTATTTCCATCTTTTCAAAATCTATAGTTGGAACGGTTTTTTGTTCTTCAATAATCTTTTGTTTGGGAACTAAAGTGTCTTGCGAAATTGGTTGAGGAGGTTCTATTCTTTCTTGAACTTTAATCTCTTCTTTACTAGGCTCAGGTGGAAATTGTTTTTTTATCTCTTTTTGAGGTATTTTTGGTTTTTCAAGTGATATTTGAAGTTTTACTGGCTTTTCAATTTCTGGTTTAACCACACCTTTAGGAGGACTGTAAAAAACATCTTTTTGAGCTCCGACCCAAGCATCCTCCAAAATTGGTACAAAGATTTTAATATGTTCTTCAATAATACTGCCAATTCCGGCGATTTCAGTTGTCATTTCACCTCGAATTTCCGTTTTCGAGATAACACAAATAACCACCTCTTCATAATCTCTATTAATTGCCCATAAATTCTGTAATCTTCTATGTCTATAAGAAACATTAGTCATTTGATCTAATTCTTGTAAGATTGCCATATGAGCTGAGGAAGATGGATTAATATTTGCAGCAATTCTAATATTTACATGTGATCGTAGTGCTTTTAATGCATCAATATCTATATCCGTAATCTCAGGGGCTACAATTAATATTCTCATTTTAGCCTTTGAAATTTCTTCGTTGATATGGGCTTTAGCACCTTCAATAGATCGTATAAACCAAATATCCCTCATAGAAAATAAGGTCACTCTTTTAGCCCTATCCCAGAATTCAGCGGTAACCTTTTCATTAATTTCCAACCTTCTGAGAATATCATCTAAAACATCATCTAAGGTTTTCATTACTTGGTTTGTAAATATGTTTTTTAAACCAATAAGTGGTGCTGAAATGTTGTCAGTAATTCCAGAGAGTTTCTCTTCCGCCATTACGATTGTTTTACTAAAGCTTTTACTCATATCGGCAAAAATTTCATTTATATTCTCTCCAGAACTTGCCGTTGTTTTAGTGATCTCATTAATATTGGTAATTAAATTACCCAATAAAGTATTTAATTTTAAACCAAATTTAGAGCTCATTTTTTCATTAATTCGCTCTAATCCCACCGCAAATACTTTTTCTATTACTTGATCTACGGTTTCTTGAATAACTCCAAGACGTAACTTTTTTAGATTTTCTGAAATTGTACTTCGAATATCCTCAAAATTCTTACTTAAATCTCCAATTTCTGTTACCATAATTTTTTTTGATTCTTCCTCAATATCCTCAAGTACTTGGGTAACCGGTCTAATTTTATCAATTTCAGATAATCTTTTTTCAAAAGCAACTTTTTGAGCATTCATCTTTGATAGCATCTCTTGTTTTAAAGTATTCATGAAATTACCGTAATCTCGTAACGTCTTAAGACCTTCAGTTTTTTCTTCAAATTGAGAAAAAGATCCCTCTAACTGAGGTGAAATATTTTCTTTAATATTTCTTATATAAGAATTAAAATCTTGTAATTGACTAATTAATGCAGCATAAGGAGGTAATGCAGAATAGTGGGGAGTAGCTCCAATAATTTTTTTATATAATCCTTTTTGAACAAATTTTTCCGCAATAACTTCGCAATCTTCTTTTGGTTTACCAATTAAGATTGACATTTCTCCAAGAGATACAGCATCTCTACCTGTTGTTAAGAAATATAATTCTATTTCATCATCAGATAGTTCAATATCACTTAAAACTTGTCTTGTTAATTCTTGAGAATAGGATACATCTTTCTCTAAAATATCCTCGACTTTGAAATTTGCAATTTCCAAGTTTTTATTAAAAAACACTATTAATCTATGAGGAGGTGTTCCATGAACATCCACTTTTTTAATAGGAAATTTGGTTGTATTATTATATTCATCAGCTTTAATTTCAAACCTGATCTCTGCCAAACAAAGCTTACATGTGAAGGGAATTGAAACTTTATCTTTACCATTAAATAAATCCATCTTTTATCTTACACCTGTTTTTCCTTTCTAATTTTTTAATCACCAATCAACCTTTTCGGGGTAAGTAATCTCTAACATTTCCAAGGCTTTTTTAGCTATTTCAATTGATATCTTTTGTTCTTTATCTTCAGATTTAAAAAATTCTCTAATTTTAGGTAATAAAAATTCGGGAAAAATAATAAGTGGCTTAATATCAGTAAGTAATATTACCCAACCTTGATCTTCTTTATCTTTAATTGTAATAACTATTTTTAAATCTTCTAAAGTGCTTAATATAACCTCAATGTCAAACCAATCCGAGAAAATTTTAGGGAGTTTGTCCAAAGGATAATAAGAATTTCTCATTAATGCTAAAAAATCATAACTATCCGGATTTAGAAGTAATCCGGCAATTTTTTTCAACTCTTCAACAGATTGTTTATTAACGTCATAAGTTAAAAAATAATCTGCAACTTTATCTTTATATATATCATATAAATTTTTCTTATTTTCCCTTAAACGATTTAAAATATTTTCATTGGGTAATCTTGCCAATAAAATATCCTTAGTTAAAAACAAATATTCTCCCTTATTTTTGACGATTCCAGTTTCTTTGTCCTTTTCTCCTTTTATCCAATCACGTCGAATTAAATTTAATTCTAAGAATGGGTCAAGCAATACATCTATATTTATATTCGGTTTCATTCTTTCTAAGATACCTTTTAATTCTTTTTTTGCGATTGGGCGTTCTCGTAATATCTCTAATATTTTTAATCTCTCATCACTGTGAAAAATTAAAGATGCTTTCTGTAATTTATCTAATTGAGATAATCGATCAATTTGAAAAATAGTAAATTTTAATTCACTTTCTATTTTAGAGTGAATTTTCTCAAGCAGAGAAATTTGTTTTAAAGGATTAATATTTATTAACTTCTTAAAAATTAAAAGTAATCTTTTTGCCATAGTGTTAATTAAATCTTGGAATATTTCTACCTCATCATCCAGTTCAAAAAATGAAATAGTAAGATATTTTGAACTATCTGTCTCTTGTCTGTAATATGATACTACTTGATAAGGTGTTTCTTTTAATCTTCCAGTATAAAAATTACTAAATGCACCTTTATCTTTAAATATCCCTGTTGTATGCTGATAAAATATACCAAAAATATCATTTGTAGAAATTAATTCCGTATAATTGGATTCATTAAACTTTTTGTTATGAAAAATTAATTTTATTGGTCTAAATTCTGGCTCAATTTCGCCCGACTCTTCTTGATTTAGAATAAACTGAAAATTTAATATGCCTTGGATCATTCAAAACCATTCCCGGAAAGATTATTTAATATTAATTTTAGTATGCACATTAGATTTATTATAATCTTATACTATAATTATTATATTCAATCTTCATTAATATATTGTTTCCTTATGTTATACTGATTAAATTTAACAACAATAATTAATTTTATCGGAAACACTTAAATATTTTTTTGTGCTGTATCTGAGAGAAAAAATAAAACCTATAAGCTAAAAATATTTTACTTATAGAATTAACCAAGGAAATTTATCTAGAATGCAAATTAATTTGAAGAATGCAATTTTTTGCGTCATAAGATTTAAGAGATGAGTTATTGATGGTATACTCGCTGATTTCAAATGCAAATAAAATGATATAGTAGAATGTTATTTTTAAAAAATTTCATTTATTAGCAAATTAGGAGAAATGTAAATATTCGGTCCAATTTTCTCTTTTTATTTTAAATTTTAAAATGCAAAATTACACTGTTTTTAACTTGTTACTTAAATATTTGTGAACATATATTTAGATAGAATAGATTAAAATTTCTTAAAATGCCTATAAAGAAAATAGAAGAAATCCCGATAAAAGGGTTAAGTAAGGAATTACAATTAATTATCTTTTTTTACCAAGAATATAAAAATAATAATAAAAAAATTGCAGCTGATCAAATTTTTAAAAGGTTTCCACCTCCGGGAAGTGTTTCTTATAACTTAGATAAATTAACAAAACTTGAATTTTTAAGAAAAGAAATTCTAAATGGCACTTCGCAAAAGTTGGGACAACCGAAGGTTATATACAGTATAAATCCAGACCGTCTTCCTGATATTGAACAATATTTAAAAGATAATCTATCACCTCTGAAGCCATTATTCTTAACATTATTTACCGACTCATCTGCTTCAGAATTGAAAGATAAAAACATTCTTAGACTTTTTGAAGATTTGAAATTTGAATTAAAATCATATTTAGAAGATCTAAATATCAAAAATACTCCTAAACAAGTTAAAAAATTGTATGAGAAGATATATCATTTTTTTCTTGATAATTCTTGAGTCTAAAGAAATCTTCCTTCTATAGGCAATGTTAAATTTCATATATTTTTATTTTAAATTTTAAAATATAATCTTATTAAGTACCAAATACGACTCTAAAATTAAATTATTACTGTTTATTAAACCTATGAAGAGTCAAAAATCTCTTGATAAATTAACAAAAGAGTTTAAATATTAGATTGATATTAATAAAATTAAATAAAAAGTTACTAAAAAGGGAGATATTAAAAAAATAAAGGTGGATTTATTTTGAAAAAGATACTTAATCAAAATTATAAAAAAATCTTAATTCTTAGCAGTTTAGTGATTATACTATATCTAAATTTTATTACCTTTGGTAATAAGAATATGTATCTTAATATTGATGAGACAACTGAGATTATTCAAGATAATAACATTAGGTCTCACGGTCTTGTTTATGATTATTATACACAAGAATGGCTTACTAATGGGAATTTTACCGGTGGAACTGATCCATGGTATAATACAACGGAAGGAGACACATCAGATGTAAATGCAACTTCAAGCCCCGGTGTAGCAAATTTTGAAGTTTTGGGAAACTCAAGTGTATTTTCTGATGTGTCGGGAACACCCCAAGTTGGAGACTGGACAAATATTTCAAATCCAGCTTTTCCTATCAAGCCTGATACATATATAATCAATGAAGAAGGTTGTCGTATTGAACATACTTGGCATGAAAGCGTAAATCAAACTCGAAATACTCCTAGTGCGCGATGGAAAAGAAACATTGAAATGCCAGTTAATATGTCGGATTATATTATTACATCTGCATCCCTTAATGCAACGTTCAATGCTTCAGTTGTAACATCACCACATATTAATGGCATAGATACTCCTAATGATGGTATTAGTCAATTTGGTATAGGTGATTATGCAAGATTTTATGTCTTGATTTCAGATTTGGAAGGTATTCAAGAATACCAAGTGGCATATAATCAAACTCGTTATCTAGGACAAGATTCCAATCCAGAAATAAGTTATTACACTGATACTCTTATGAATACCGTTCCTGAAGATATTTTAATTGCTTTCTTGACATCAGTTTTAGCATATGATAATATTAATTTTTCAATCATATTAGGAATAGATCTTTATTGTGAAGATAATGAATGGGGTACAGATGTAGATATATGGAATTATTTAATCATTAGAGAAGTTAATTTAACATTTACATATGAGAAAAAGATTGACCAATTTACATCAGTTTCTTGGAATCAAGTTGGAAATAAAATTACTGGCGATGATGTCGATATTTCGAATGCAACGCTTAATTTTAAATATAAAATTGATCAAAACTGGACTGAATCTTCACCAAATTCCGAAATCAGAATTTTTATTACTAATCGAAGTTATGCAGAAACTATTAAATTAAGTACAGCTAACACCTCCTTCCAAGAAGCGAAATTAGGAGGTTTTGATGTTACTTCTTTAATCTTAAAAAATGAAAATATCTCTGTTACAATTCAAGTATATCTTGCAGATACATTTGGATTGAGTCAGAAATACAATATTTCAATCGATGACGTTTCTTTAATGATTACATATTCTATAACGACGGTTGAAATCGAAACAGATTTTGAGTTATTTTTAAATGGACAAAATAAAACCTTAGGAAAATCCATAATAGTTCCTTTAGGTGATCTTGTAAATATAACTTTTAAATATACTAATAAATCAGGAGAGTTTATACCAAATGCTAACGTATCAATAACAACGCCAGAAGGCACTTTTGATTTAGATGAAGATGATATCTTGGAATTTTATAACATAACTATAGATACAAAATTTTTTCAGATTGGAGATAATTTTCTAACACTCTCTGCAGATAAAAAAGACCATGAAAACCGAAAATATTATGAAAAACTAACTTTTCATATCGACATTATTTGTAGTGAAATAGAGACGAATTTAGACGAAATTTATTTAAATCAAGAAAATACTACAATAATCGCCTTCCCTTACGGGGATCTTTTAAATATCACAGCAGTATATAAAGAAGAAATAACAGGAGAATTTATTGAAGATGCCACAGTGCAGTTATTAAACGGAACGGAACCTTTAGGTGTTTTTACGAAACATCCCGACTTTAATCAATATAACCTTACTATAAATACTACTATTCTAGGTGCCGAAGCAAATACTTATACAATATTTGCAAAACGAGATAATTATTCAGCTGCTATAGAAAGTATAATAACAATAATTCAAAGACAAACGACTTTAAATTTAACGATTAATAGTACTCAAATAGGTAATTATGATACTTATGAACTTCAAGTAAATGAGTTAATACTACTTACAGTTAACTATACAGACTATTTTACGGGGGATCACATTGATAACGCAACGGTTGAATTAAGCGGTGCTGGATTATCGGAAAATTTATGGGAAAACATAACTTTAAAGCAATATAACATAACTTTACACGCAGTAAATTTAACTAAGGGATTTAACTTCTTAACAATTATTGCCCAAAAGGAAAATACTATGCCTCAAGCCATCTCATTTTCGATTAATTTAATTGAAAGAAAAACAATTTTTAAGTTATTCATCAATGAAACTGATACAACTACTACAAAAACTTACGTGCTTCAAATAGGGGAAATTATAAACATTAAGGTGGATTATACAGACAATCAAACAGGAAGTTTTATTGATGGAGCAACTGTAGAAATAAAGGGAGGAGGCATTTCAGCAACTTTAACAGAATATAATAATTATTATTTAATCACAATAAGTGCTGAAGATTTAACTCAGGCGATCAACTTCTTAAGAATTCTCGCCGAAAAGAAAAATTATCAACCTCAACCTATTGAGTTTAGAATTGATGTTATTGAAAGACAAACATATGTAAGTTTCTTATTGAATCAGATAAATAAAACGCTTGATAAAACAATGGAACTTCCAATGAGTGATAACTTAAACATTACTTTTAAATATTTTGACGCTAAGACGGGGGAGTATATCAATAATGCAACAGTGCAATTAATAGGAACGGATATTACACTCAATTTAACAGAATATCCATTATTACAACATTATTCACTACAAATAAATACACAAGATTTAGGTTTTGGAATTAAATTTTTAACTCTAGTTGCTGGAAAAACAAATTATCAGTCTTCATCAGACGCTCTGAAGATAACAGTTAGGCAAATAAAAACAAATATTTCCGTGGTATCTGGAGAAGTTGTGAATATAGGAGTTGGTGGGTCTCATCTTATCAATATTACTATATATGATATAGATAATGGTGTATTCTTAACCAATATTACTGTCAGGTTCTCGGGCGATTTAGGCCAAGGAATTCTTATAGAAGATCCAGATAATCTGGGTTCCTATCAAGCATATCTTGAAAATGTAGGGCTTGGTACTTATAGAATTATTATAACTGTTACTGAAAGTAGCGGTTATTATTTATTTGAAGATAAAGAAGTTACATTGAGTGCAACTATATCTGAAGGAGAAGTCATGTTAATTTGGGGTAGTTTAATAGCATCTATCGTTGCTGCTATTACGATAGGGGGCTATTTTATTGCATATCAGAGATACCTTAAATATCCAAAACCAGTTAGAAAGGTTCATAAATTCAAAAGGACTCTAAAGAGGAAATCAACCCCATCAGTAGATATTATTAGTCGTGATGATTCATTCAAATCTCTACATAAAGAAGGATTGGGAAAAGTATCTAGATTAAAACCAGGTAAACTAGAAGAAGATAAACTTCCATCAGTCGATATAAAATCTGAAGCTAAATTTGAAGAAAAACCTCCAACTCCTGAAAAAATACCTGAAGTTAAACCTAAAGAAAAGCCAAAATCTACAGAGAAAAAGGATAAAAAAAAAGGAAAAATAAAATTGTCTAAAGATAAAGATAAAGCCAAAAAAAATATAAGGTAGCAAAATAGTCTTAGTGGGGGCTCTATAAGCCTTCTAAATGGCGACAAAAATACCGAAAAGTTGAAAAGGAACAATGATCAATAATATATTAATGAATCGACCAACATATTCAGAGGATCATGAAACTGTAAGGATTAGTTATCCTTCGGAATTAAATCACGAA
>Ga0209986_10002096_pt1 | contig 18529 bp, 16 predicted proteins | sample BlataG_FD_183168 | JGI IMG/M metagenome (GOLD analysis project Ga0209986, IMG submission 183168) | Deep subsurface microbial communities from Black Sea to uncover new lineages of life (NeLLi) - Black_00105 metaG (SPAdes) (version 2) | ecosystem: Environmental > Aquatic > Marine > Oceanic >... | reverse complement strand
CAGTGTTATATGATCTACTATAACTTCAACATCAGAGTCGGGAACATTAAGGATCCTAGTGCTAAAGATATCTTGAAAATCTTTACTACTAGGGTTTGAAGTTTTTACTAGGATAAATAGACCTTTCTCTTTATATCTTAAATAGGGTTTAATACCATCAAATCCAAGGTATGCGTTTATTGTACAAGCGTCAGCATTATAAACTTTAAACGTGGAATAAGCGTAGGCTTCCGAAGTTGAACCAATATCGTTACGCTTTGAATCTAAAATGACAAGTAAATCTTTTTTATGGGCGTATTTTATCGTTTCTTTCAACGCTGATAACGCCTCATATTTCTCGTAAAATGCGATCTGCGGTTTTACAACGGGGATTAAATCAGATGTATGATCAATAAGATTTTTGTTAAATTCTAGAATTATTTTACTCGGATCTTTTAACTCATCTATTAAATACTTAGGAATTTCGCCTTGCTTATCCATCATGGGATCAAGTCCCATACAAACTACGCTTTTCTTATCCTTTATAGACTGAATTAATCGTTCAATAAAATGCATATTTAATTTTGGTGATTTTTTTAAATAATTGGGACTAATCTAAACTCTGAATATATATAGGAAGTGGTTTCTAAAAAATTTAAAGAATAAAATAAAATTAATTAATTTTTTTTTAAAATTTATTAAACCTAATCTGTTTCCTCAATATCATCTGCCGCTCTTATTTCGTGGATTTCTTCCTTAATTTTTTTTATTGTTATCCCTTTAAGTTTAATGAATTGATGAATGAATATCCCAGTGGATATAACAATTCCAATTAGGTAAAATACTTGAATAGTCCAGAAAAATGGCTCGATAGATGTAAAGAACACAAGTTTGAAGGCGTAAGACAAACATACGATTGTTGTAATCCAAATCATAGAGATAAGTAAAGCTATTCTTTCATAAAACTTAGGCTCGCCTTTATCAAAAACAATTATTTTTAGCCAAAAGACTATGCAAATAAATATTATAGGTGTAAAGATAAGGGAACCTATGGCAATCGGGATAAGCAAATACACTGCAAATTTATTTCTCCAGAGATCTAGGACTTCTCCTAATGTCATCTGATCTTGAATTTGAACTTTCGCATACTTTCCTCTCCAACTAAAGTATCCTTTCTTCATTTTTCTTCCTATTTTTTTTGTTCCTCTCTTCATACGCTTAATTATTCCCTTGTCTACAGCTTCCTGAAATTCTTCTCTAATTAAGGGAATTATATATAATGATAGCATTAAAGAGATAATACCATAAAGAAATACTAAAAGATCAAACCAATATTGTATACCTGTTGGAGGTATTGCGGGAGGTAAGTTTGAAATTATGCTATAAATAGCATATCCTACGAAAATTCCTGGAACTATTACCTGAACAATTATAAGAACCTGAACGTGTTTTTTACTAAATTTTTCAGTAAAACGATTTAGAATCCACAAAATACCATTTGCAACAGTTAATATCAAACCAAAACCCGAAAGAAACTTCATTGTCCAAAAGAAAATTAAGATAGTAATATTCAACTCAACAAATTCAAAGATCAATTGAAGAATCATGAAAATAGTAGTTGCAACTAAACCAATTATATAAAATATATCAAATTTTTTGATATCTAGATTCATAAATAAAATATATTACTTGAGATCTTAAAAATATTCGTGTTTTCAGACTTTAAGTCATATTGAAAAGCAGCCTGAAAACTATTCAATGCTCTTCTGGAGCATGAAAAAAATTTTTTTTTTTAACTCCCGTATTCATCAATAATATTATAGATTTCGTCAATTAATTCTCCGAGATCAATTATTTTTTGTTCTTCTGTTACCATATTTTTAATAGAAACTTTATCATTCTCAGCTTCTTTTGGTCCTATTATCAATACGATTAAAACACCGAGCTCATTAGCTTTTTTTAATTGGTTTTTTAAATTTTTAAACCTGTAATCTATTATGCACGGAAAATCCTCATCTCTAACCATTCTTGCTAATTTTAACGCGTAACTAGACGCATTTTCGTTAATAGAGGCAATATAAATAGTATCAGTATAATCTTTTTCTTTAATTTCTTCAGGAATTAAATTATATGTTTTTAAGAATAATGAAAACATTAACACACCCATTCCAAACCCTATTCCTGAGATTTTTTCGTCTGAGAATAGAGATAACAAGTCGTCGTAGCGTCCTCCTCCAAAAATGCTTCTGATGTTATCTTTTCCAGTATCAAGTACTTCGAATACAATCCCAGTATAATAATCTAGACCTCTAACAACGCTTGAAGAAAATGTACAATATTCTGTAATGTTTGCTTCTGAAAGTAATAAATTAAAATTTAATAATTCAACATAACCGCGAGAATTATAAAACTCTTCGGGGATGTTCTCGAATTTATTTAATAAATCCTCTAAGGATGTAGACTCTTTTAGCTTAAAAATACCTTGTATAACTGTCTCATCTTGGAAAGAATCAAGAAGAAATCTCTCAAATTCCGATTCCTCTAATTTATCGAATTTATCTAATACTTTATATACTAACTTTAATTTCTCTTTAGGTACGTTTAGTATTAGTTCACACACTGAATCGATAAATCGTCTATTATTATAAAAAATTTGAAATTGGTTTGATGTAGCTCCAAATTCTAAAAAGATATCAACTACAGCATTGAATATTTCGAGTTCTGCATAGAGACTATTTTCTCCCAGGATGTCCATGTTAATTTGCTTGAATTCCCTTCTCCGACCTTTCTGTGGGCGCTCATACCTATAGCATGTAGGTACTGAAAACCATCTTATGGGTTTTTTAATTTCTTGGCTTTTTGCCGTGATCATTCGTGCTAAAGATGGAGTAAGTTCTGGAATAAGTATTAACTTTTCTCCTTTTTTCTTCTCTACAATGAAGGATTGTTCATTCACTAACTCGTCTGAAGATTTAGCAGCAAAAATCTCAATTGGTTCTAATCTTGGACTTTCAAATTCTTCATAACTATATAGTTCCGAAACATCTCGAATTGTATCAATTATCCAGTTTATTTCTCGTAAATCCGATGGATAATAATCTTCCATTCCTCTCAGTGGTTTTGTTGAAAATTTCTTAGACATAATATTATTCAATTAAATTAACGCTAGAGTTATTTAAAAAAACGATCGTTTGCAAATATTTTTTTCGATTTTATTTGACTAAAACACTCTATTTTTGATTTTTCTAATTAGGAGGTTTTAAGAAGAAAATCTATTAAAATAATTGAGCTTAAAATTAATTATGTCAGGTATTGAAATTATTAATCCTGGAACTCCCGTTGCGGGTCCTTATAACCCGGGCATAAAAGTAGGTAATTTACTATTTGTTTCTGGTCAAGGTTCGGTTCAGCCAGTAACTGATATTAAAGAACAGACTTTAGTTGCGCTAACCAATATAAAAAAAATCGTAGAAGCTGCAGAAGGTAAAATTTCGGACGTTGTCAATACAACCGTATATTTAAAGAATATTAAAGAATTTAACGAAATGAACAGCGTTTATAAAAAATTTTTTAATGACAACGGAGTTTCTGAATTTTATCCAGCGAGAGCAACAGTGGAAGTATCAAATTTACCTCTTGCAAGTATGTTAATAGAAATAAGTGCGATTGTAGCGCTTTAAATAAATTAATTATCTTTTTTTTTTCCTCTTAAATATTATTTCAAATTTTAGGTTTTGTCATAGCTAATTCCTTATTAACAAAGTCTAAAAAGTAATTTTCATGTATTATCAATTAATTATTAAAGTTGAAAGGTTGAAAATAGATTGATTTTATCCACTAGTTATGAGGAATTAAAAGATTTAGTTAAAGATAAAAAATTTCCTATGGTAATCTGCGATCTCGATGCTTTCAATCAGAATTTAGAAAGGGTTGGGAATTATTTAACGAAAGTGAAAAAAAGTTTAAGATTATGCTCAAAATCAGTTAGAGTTCCTGAATTGGTAAATAAAGTTGAAAAAGAAGATTTTGTTAACGGGATATTTACATATAATTCAGCTGAAGCTTTGTTTTATGCTGAAAATTATAAAACTAAAGATATTTTGTTGGGTTATCCCACGATGTCTAAGGTGGATGTTGATGAATTATGCAAAGCAGCTAGCATAGACGGTGTAAGCATTACAGTTATGGTTGACGATATAAAACAGATTAATTTATTAGAAGAATTTGCAGTTAAAAATAATGTTGAATTTGATACCTTGATTGAAATAGATGTTGCAGATAAATTATTCGGAAGAAATGTTGGCGTTTATAGAAGTCCAATAAGGGACCCCGAAGCAGCAGTGAAATTAGCACAAATAATAAGTAAAGCAAATAACTTGCACTTTAGGGGAATCATGGGTTACGAAGCTCAAAACGCTAGTATAGGAGATGATAAAGCATTATTTAGATTTGCAAAAAAAAGATCTAGGAAACACGTAAATATTTGGCGCCAAAACTTTGTAGACGCCCTTAATAAGGCCGGATTTCAACCTGAAGTTGTTAACGGTGGTGGATCGGGATGTTTTCAAGAAACTGCTACCGAAACCTCTATAACAGAAATAGGGATAGGGTCTTTGCTTTTTAAATCGCATATCTTCGATACAATTAATTCTTTGAACGAGTTTTTACCATCTCTTTTTTTCGTTATTCAAATTGTCAGAAAACCAAAAGAAAATATTGCAACTGCTTTTTCAGGAGGATATGTAAGTTCTGGAAGCGTAAGAGCATTACCCATCCCTGTTATCCCCAAGAATATAAAAACATCTAAAGACGAAGAATTCGGAGAAGTGCAAACGCCCTTTATTTTTGATCAAAAGAAAAGAGAATTAAACCTTGGAGATCCAATATTTTGTAGGTTTGGTAAAGCAGGGGAACCATTAGAGCATTTTAATGAAATTTTGATTTATAGCAAGGGTGAACTGATAGATAGTTATAAAACTTACCGTGGACATGGCAAAAGATTTTCTTAATAAAACTAAATCGCTTCAAGAAAAAAAAATAAAAATAGAAATTGTTATTTAATATAAGTCCTTAGCAGCGAAATCTAGATCAAGTTCAGCTAAAGTTTCTTTGAGAGGATACGCAGTTTCAGGATTCCAACCCATTTTTGAACAATATCCTTTATAGTCTTCTAAATAATCAACTGTTACGGTTCGTTCTGGAATTCTATTTTTGATAATATCAATACCTTCACGTAAAGTGAACGCTTGCCTTAACGTTTGAATTCGGCGTCCAGTCTTAATGGCTTCTTCAATAGTTAAATCCCATCCAACAACTGCTTTAATTAATTCTAATAAAGGATATTTCTGAAAAACGTAAGCAAATTCGCATAGTCCGATGCTATGAGTAAATTGCATAATAGCTGTGAAAAGTTTTTCAGCCTCACTCCTATCGTCTCCTGGACGTTTAAATTTTCTTGGAAGCGTTATTCCTTCAAATAAGCCATTGGGTTTAATTATTGGTCCCATTACAAAAAAATCTAAACTTGCTGTCGTGTGCCTTCCTGGTGTTGGATCGAAAGCCATAGTAGTTCCCATATTTTTATAATATTTTGGTGAATGCATGCCCAATTCTTGACCCATCGAGTGCATTGCATATTCTGATCCCTTACCTAGTTTTTCTGCAGCGATTTTAGAGCCGTCTGCCAGTAAGTCCCCAAATCCTTCCCGGTTTATCATTTTATTTAGTAGCGTAATTATAGCTTCTGAATTTCCCCAAGTTAATTCGAGCTCGTCAGTATCGTCCTTAGAAATTAGATTATTTTCATAACATTCGATTGCAAATGCAATTGTCGCCCCAGCAGAAATAGTATCAATTCCAGCTCGATTACACAAGTCGTTCGCTTTAAATATTGACATAAGATCGTCGTTGAGTAATAGATGTCCAAAACTAGCACAAGTTTCATACTCTGGTCTATGAGTTTCTTCTAAATTCACTTCTGGAACTTTCATGATTGCCCCACAACGAACGGGACATGAGAAGCATCCGTATGGTTTTTGTTTATACTTATCTATTTCAACACCTGATATTTTAGATAATTTCTCAGGTGGAAAATCTTCTTTCGTTCCACCCCAATTCTTGCAGGGAGTATCTCCTATTTTAAATAAAATTTCATTTCCCATTGTAGTTCCTAATGTCCTATACCCCTCAATTCCACCTACGGTTGCGTTGTTTATACCTTCGTTATATTCTTTTGTGTGTTGGATGAGGGCGTTGTTATCGGCAACTTCAATCTTTTTTGCTCCTTTGAGAACAATTGCTTTAAGTTTTTTAGAACCCATAATAGCACCAAAACCAGATCTACCAGCCAGTCTAGCTTTGTCATTAACAATTCCAGATATTAAACTTAAATTTTCTCCCGCCTTACCAATACTAGCAATTTGAACTCTACCATATTTATCTTTTAGTTTATCTTCAGTTTGAACCGCATCCAATCCCCACAAGTCCGAAGCGTCTAAAATTTGCTTATCATCTTCCAAAATTGTTATGTATTTTGGACTGTTAGCCATACCTTTAATTAAAATTGCATCATACCCACATTTCTTAATTTCTGGACCAAAATAACCTCCACAATTTGAGTCGCCCCAAGTTTTTGTTAGCGGTGATTTACCCGCAACCATGAAACGTCCTGTTAAAGGCGCTACTGTTCCAGTTAACAGTCCAGGAAAAAATCCAAATACGGATTCTGGACTGAGAGCATCTGTTTTTGGAGGTATGTTTTCATAAATAAGTTTCGCTGCCAACCCAATACCGCCTAAATATTGTCGATATATCTCTTCTGGCAAATCTTCCTCTTTAAAAGTCCCATCAGTAAGATTTACCGATAATATTTTTCCCATATAACCATTTGGCATTTCAATTAACTCTTTTTAAATTATGTAATAAATTCATATACAATTATTAAATATAATAAATGCTAAGAAAGTTTAAAAACATTATAAAATAGAATTTGAAAATTATTAATCTAAGATGTCTGATTTAAAAAATAAATTCATTATTATGCATTTGGATGATAATTGCGCTACGGCTTTAATAGATCTTTCTAAAGACACTGAATTAAGATCAAACGAAATTTTTGTAAGAATAAATCATAATATTCCGATGGGGCATAAATTCTCACTGAAAGATATTAATAAAGGAGAATTAGTAAAAAAATATGGTCAAATTATTGGCATAACTACTCAAGATATAAAAACGGGTGATTGGATTCACACACACAATCTAAAAAGTTACTATTTGGAGGTGGCTAAAAAATAACCGAAGAATTCCTTGGTTACCAAAGACCTAAAGGAAAGGTAGGTATTCGTAATAAAGTAGCTGTTATATCTTCAGTAATATGCGTTAATCACGTCACACAACAAATTGCGAACCAAATTGAAAATGCGGTTGCTATAACACATCCGCTAGGTTGCGGTCAATTTGGTCCTGACTTTAATTATACAGTTCGAACTTTATCTGGTTTAGGAATAAATCCAAATATTTATGGAGTTATTGTGGTTGGTTTAGGTTGTGAGAATATCACCAGTAAATTATTGGCAAGAAAAATTAAACAATCAAAAAAACCAGTGGAATTCTTTGATGTCCAAGACATTCAAGGAGGAACACCCTCAGCAATAGAAAAAGGCATCAAAATTGGAAAAAAAATGTCAGAGGCTGCAAAGGAATTAAAACGTGAACCGTTCGACTTCTCTCACCTCGTATTAGGATTAGAATGTGGGAGTTCTGATTCAATATCGGGAATATCTGCTAATCCTTCTTTGGGAATTGTCTCAGATAAAGTCGTAAAATTAGGAGGCACATCTATTCTTCCTGAATTTACAGAATGGATAGGTACAGAACATTTGCTAATTGAAAGAGCAGTAAATAAAGATGTAGCTGAAAAAATCCATTTAACTTTAAATCGATTTCTAGAAGGAACAAAAAGACTCGGAATTGATTTCCGAGGAATTCAACCAACACCTGGAAATATAAAGGGTGGATTAACTACAATCGAAGAAAAATCATTAGGTACCATCGCCAAAGCAGGAAAGGCACCTATCCAAGGATTATTAGATTATTCGGAAGTTCCAAAGGGAAACGGTTTATGGCTAATGGTTGAACCGGGATTAGACATAGAATCAATGACGGGTCTTGCAGCTGCGGGAGCACACATAATTATTATGACAACGGGCAGAGGAAGTCCATGTGGGAATCCAGTTGCCCCTGTAATCAAAGTTTGCGGGAATAAGCGAAGTTGTGAATGGATGGCAGGTAATATCGATATTGATGCGAGTAAGATTTTTACGGAAAATAAAAATATTGAGGATATCGCTGAAGTTTTATGGACTAAACTAAAATCAACATGCAATGGGGAAAGAACTTACGCTGAAATTCTAGGTTTTGAAGATTTGGCAATTTTGAGAGCAAATACAATCCTTTCAACAATGTATCAGCTATAGGTTTTACAAAGAACTAATAGTCCTTTTTGAACTTAACATAAAATGCATTTAGATTTTTATAAGCTAAGATTTTCCAGTGGAAAATAAGTAAGGTTTTTTTTTGTAAAGAAAATTTTCCAAAAAAGTTTATAACAATTTCTTTTCTTCTGATTACTTGGTGATTATGATAGTAACAAATAAATATCTCTCAGAAAAAGAACTTTCACAAATTTTTAACTTGTTAAAACATCCATTGCGGAGAGGAATTCTTAAACAATTATCTAAAAGTCCACAAACTTACTCACAGATTTTGAAAACTCTTAACATTCCGGAAAGTAGCATTTTAAACTATCATTTAAGAGAAATGGGCGATTTACTGATTAAAAAAGATGTTAATGGAAAATATACGTTAAATGAAATCGGTGAAATTTGTTTGCAACTTGTACTTAAAGTCAAGGAAAAGGAGGATATTCATAGGTTCAATAAACTTCAGCTAGTGGTAGAAAGATTAAAATCAACAATATATTTTATTCAAATAGTATTCTTGCCACTCGTGGTTATTTTAGCATTAGAACTTTTCTTGTTAAATATTATTGATTTTGGATCTATTCTTGGAATTTTTACTTATAATGTGATTTTTAGTATAGTATTATCAACTGCTACTTTTAAAGTCAATAAAGAATTAGAAAGCGTATCGATAAGTAAATTTAAAAAGAAAGAGAAATTTGGGACATTTTGCTCAAATAATAGTTAGTTTATTATTGTAATTAGCTATTCGTTATATTATAATATAGGATTATTAAATCAAACCAATTTTATATTACTTTAAATGCTGATATTGAATCACTGAATTTTGCACCCAAACAAAAATAATTTTATTCTAAAATTAAATGAATGGATTCTTATCTCTGAATATTTTTTCTTTATATTCCTTTAACGAAGGAGGGCAGAGACTATTTTTAGTAGCTTCTTTTTTAAGTGTTTTCATGATTTCTGCTAAATCAACCCCCACTGGACACCAGTTAGAGCAATTTTCGCAACCTGTACATAAGAATAAACCATCTTTAACAGCAGCTTCGATTCCATTATGAATATAATCTCGAACGATATTTATTGCTCCAATACCGTATTTTGATGCATATATATTACCAAATGCTCGAGAAGCTGTGCATACATAATCACAGCTTTTACATGCGATACATTTTAAAAGATCTTTATAAAATAGATTTTCTTTTGCTGCTTTAATTCTCCAGTCATCTACAAATATTATAACTACTTCTTTCGCACCATACATCCCAAATACGCGCTTTCCTTGAATATCGGAAGTATTTGATGCCGCGGATATAAAACTAATATAAGCTCCATCTACATTATTTATCCTCTCATGTATTTTAGCTACAACTAGAGCATCAAAAACATTTGGAACGATTTTTTGTATTCCCACTACAACGATGTGTTTCTCAGTCGCCCTAGTTAAAAGACTAATATTTCCTTCGTTCTCAATTAGAATGATTGAACCATCATTTGCAGCAATTGCATTAGCCGATGTAAGAGAAACCTTAACATCGTTAAGCAATTCGCGACGATAATTCTTTCGATAATAGGCTACTATTGCCTCTGCTTTCGCCTCAACATCTATTGCATATTTTTCCTTCATTTTTGCGACGATTTCTGTCTCAGTAAACTGAACTCCAGGACCTAAAGTGAAACTTGGATATTTGTAATCAAATAGTTGACATAGAACATCGCCTAAATCCGTCTCTTTAATATCTATATTATTTTTCTCTAAAACATCAATTATTCCTATATCCTTTGCTTCCAAAGATTTTGATTTGTACAATACCTTATTATCTCCTAACTCTTCCATAAAGATTTTTTGGGCTTCTTCATTTGTTTTGGCGTAATAAACCTTAAATTTATTAGTCTTACGCATCACATCTATGCATTTTTTTACATATTCCTCAATATTTTCAATGAAATCTTCACGTATTTTGGTAAGATGTTCTTTGTGTTCTTCAACAAATTCTCTACTAGTATCTTCATAAAGATATCGTAAATCAAAGGAGCGATACTTACCTAAGCTTGCTAACTTCCAAATGTCTCCAAACTTGCTGTAGATTGAGTCTTTATAGTTTAATTGTTCTATTTTTTCTTTTACTTCTTCATATAGCTCTTTTCCTTTCTCACTCATATTAGTGGATCCTCTTGATTCATTACTTTGATTATAAAATCCTCAAACTTAATTACAGGTTTTTTAATATTATTTTCTTCTTGTATTCTTTGTAATGCAGTATAACAAAATGGACAAGCTGTCAACAAAGCTTTTCCTTTCCTCATTTGATTGAAAATCGATTTAGCGTTATAATCGCTATTTTCTTTAAAAATGGCATAGACACCTCCACCAGCCCCACAACAAATACTATTAATTTTAGTATTTTCCATTTCAAATAACTCTACATTATCAATTGAGTTGATAATTGTTCTTGGTTCTTCAATGATCGGTGAAATCGCATTTCGTAGATGGCAAGCATCGTGATAATTAACAGTTAATTTTTTTCCAGAATGCTTTAAATTCAACTTCTTTAAATTTTCAGGTGTAGCCATAAATTGTAAAAGGTGTTTAACTTCAACATTGAAATCAGAGCCTAAATATTGTTTATAATATCGAGTTAGATAATTATAACAACCTGCGCAAATCGTAACAATTTTAGAAACATCATTTGATTGAAACCAATTATTCACAAATTCTACATGTTTCTTTAATTCTTCATCGCTGGAAATGTGATAAGATAATGCGCCGCAACAAGGGATATCATCAAGGATCTCATATTCATCGTCAAGGAATTTAATGATTTTTATTCCATTTTCACAAGTTTCTTTATATTTTGAGCTTGATAAACACCCTAAATAAATTAACTTTCTCATAATTTAATTAATTTTTTAGTTTAAATTAAGATTTGATGTTATTTTATTTAAGAATAATTGTAGAAAGACTTAAAATAAATTAAATTGAAATTTATAACTATAAAAATATTTAAATAAAATATCAGATAAAAAGTGAGTTGGTTTAAAATTCCAAAATTGTTAGAGAACGAAGAGAAGAAATTTTCATTATTTCTAAATAAAAATAGGTGTGGGGGTTGCCAAATCTGTGTCTCTGTATGCCCAACAGGTATTTTAGAGATGGGAGACGAGTTAAATATGAGAATTGCATATATTCCACGAGTTAAAGAGGGGAAAGCAAAATATTGTACAGCATGTAAACGATGCGAATATGGATGTCCAGATTGGTGTATATACATTTTGCAAGAATCAGAAAATGAAAATGTGGCTAATAAAGCCAAAGTATAACAAGGTGAAAAAAAATGGATATAGAAAATAATAAAAGATTCTTACCAGAAGGTAAGCATTTGATGATGGGAAATATTGCGATGTCCGAAGGCGCTATAGCTGCTGGTCTGAAATTTTTTGGAGGTTACCCTATCACGCCAAGTACGGAAGTTATTGAACATTTTGCTGTTAGATTACCAGAAATTGGAGGTGTTTGTATGCAAATGGAGGACGAAATAGCATCTATTAATTCTGTAATCGGAGCTTCTTTAGTCGGTGCTAAAGCTATGACAGCAACTTCTGGTCCTGGTCTTTCTTTAATGACCGAAACGATCTCTATGGCAGCAAATTTAGAAATCCCGTTTGTTTTTTGTGATGTACAGCGTAATGGTCCTGGAACAGGATATGTAACGGAACCACATCATAATGACATAGGGTTAATGCGTTTTGCGGGAAATGGTGAGTTTCAAGTTATAACATTAGCACCAATGAGTTGTCAAGAATTATATGATTTAACAATTACAGCATTTAATTTTGCTGAGATATATCGATGTCCTGTGTTTATTATGTCAGACGCCTATCTAGGACATCTTCACGAAGTAGTTAATATACCAAAGCAAGAGGAAGTGTTAAAGAGAGTAATTGAACGCGAATTACCAGATAATTTTACCAAAAAATTTTCTTATAGAGACGAGAACCTCGGGAAATATATTATCCCTAAACCACCGGTTATAGGCACCGATTACTGTCCAGGAATGTTCCTCTCGCAACCTCATAGTTACGAAGGTTTACCGACACCTAAACCACTTCAATTTATAGAAATGCTAATTGATAAAATAACAAACAATATAGATAAAATTTCTCTAACAAGCACTTATAAATTGGACGATGCTGAAATAGTTATAATTGCTTATGGCTTACCTGTTAGAGCTAGTTATCGCGCGGTTGATTTAGCACGGAAAGAAGGCATAAAGGTTGGAATTTTTAGACTAATAACAATCTGGCCTTTTCCAGACGAGAAAGTGAAAGAAGCTGTTAAGGATGCTAAAGCAGTTATAGTTCCTGAACTAAATTACACGGGAGTTATAGCAGAACAAGTCGAACGGGTAACTAAGCTTAACACGCCAGTTATTAGAATTCCAAATGTGTGTGAAATTCATCATCCACATGACCTTTTAAAAGTTATTAAGGAGGTGGCTAATTAATGTCAGGAATAGGACCAATGTTTCCAAACGAAAAACCGGAGAGTCCTTACGTATTAGTCTCTTATGCAGGTCATCTATTGGGTAATTATTCGTCTAGATTTTGCGCTGGATGCGGTTATGGGATCATCGGGCATATTTTTACTCGAATATTTGAAGACGAAAAACTAGATCCAAAATTATACCCGTTAGTTATTGGTATTGGATGTTATAGTCAGATGTTATTACTAGTTCACCATGCTACCCAAAAAATTTTATCGCTTCACGGTCGTGCACCCTCATTAGCAACTGGTATGAAAATGGCTAATCCTCAAATGAAACCGATAATATTTACTGGAGATGGCGATTGTTTAGGGATTGGAGGGAATCATTTTATCCATACTTGTCGCCGAAATATAGATTGCGTTATATTAATATTTAATAATAGTATTTACGCAATGACAGGTGGTCAAAGTGCGCCAACGACCCTGTATGGTGCTAATAGTACGACGACGCCATATAAAATGTTTGAAAATAGAAGTGATGGAGTGAAACTTGCTCTTGCAGCTGGTGCAACTTATGTAGCACGAACTACCGTTGCCCATCCTCGTACTTTCATGAAGTATTTCAGAAAAGCCTTAAAAAATAAAGGTACTTCGGTAATTGAGCTAATCACCCCTTGTGTTACTTATTTTGGTAGAAAAAATTTGAATAGCTTGGGAGCCGAATATTTAGGAGAAAAAGGAGAAAAAATGGATACAGCAGGTAAGATGATAGAATGGATTAAGCGGAATAGCGTAAGAAAAAACCAAGCGAAATTTATGAGTGAAGAAGAATTGTTTAATAAATACATTATTGGTGAATTTAGATACGAGCCAGATAAACCGGAGTACGCAGAAGAATACGCTAAAATACAAAAAATCGCAAGAGGAGGCACATAAACAATGGCTCGATACGAAATTCGAGTAAGTGGATTTGGCGGCCAAGGAGTTATTACGCTCAGCAAAATGATAATTATGGCAAGTTCAATCTACGAAGGGCTCGCTGCTACGCAAACTGAGGCTTATTCTGCCGCTGCACGTGGAGGAAAATGTTGGGCAGAGGTTGTTGTGGATTTAGATAAAAGTATTGAACTTATTGATTACCCGAAAGCTTTAAAACCGTACGATTTTTTAATAGTTTTGTCTCAAGAATCTGCTAATGACATAAAAGCTAATTTTGTTAAATCTGATGAAAATACGGGGTTCTTAGTTTGGGATCCCTCAACGATAAACAAATTTAGAACAGCGAAAAAAATTAGTAAAACTTTGAGCATCCCCGTGCAGAAATTAGCTGTTGAAAAATTTGGTAATATAGTATTTGGAAATGCAATTTTGTTTGCTGTTTTTACTGTACTTGCAGGGATATTTTCTGAAGAATCTGCTTTAGAAACGATTAAGAAGTTTGTGCCAAGTTCTACATTAGACACAAATATAGAAGCATTTGAGCTTGGAAAGCAAGAAGCAAAAAAATTTCTTCAAAAATTAAAGGAGGAAGGTAATTAAAATGTATATTGGGAAAACTCAAAAAGGCTGGAAAGAACTAAATGAAGAAATAATTCAAACTGGGAAATGTGTATATTGTGGAGCTTGTGGAGCTTTTTGTGCTAGCATTCAATTTGATAAAGAAAAAGAAATCCCAATAGAAGATGGATCTTGCAAAGACATGAATACTTGTAGAGATGGTTTCGGACTTTGTTATAATCTCTGCCCGAAAACAGAAATTGAAAAGATTCCTCTGTCACTATTAGATAAGTGGGTTTTTGGTAAAGATCACGATAAAATTTTGAGCCACTATATCGAAATAGTTTCTGTAAAACTAACAAATAAAGCACATAAAAAGATCCCAGCTAAAGCAGGACCTTTAACAGGATTACTATGGGTTGCTATGGAGAACGGTTTAATCGACGCATCGATTATTACTGATAAAGATGAGAACTTTAGACCTTTTCCAATAATTGCTCAGAACCAACAAGATTTATTTAAAGGAGCTGGGTATAAACCAAGCCAAGGTCCAACCCTTTCGCTTGTAGGAGATGCCATCAATAAGGAATATACAGATATCGCAGTAGTAGGCACTCCATGCCAAATACAAGCTTTGAGAAAATTACAAAACCATCCTGCTTTCGATTACGAAGCTTATGATCTAGTAACATTAGCCATTGGAACTTATTGTTTTGGAACTTATTATAACCAATTATTAAAAATGGCGTTTGAGGAATTTAACATCAAACTAAGTGACGTTGATAAAATTGATGCCGATAATGATAATTTCAAAATGAAAGTAAGCGTTGATTCAACAGTAAAAGAAATACCCCTTAATTATTTATACGATAAAGCGATTAGAGCCGCTTGTTTTTCGTGTTCCGATTATACAGCTTCGTTTGCAGATATATCTGTTGGAAAGTTTGGCAGTGAAGACGGATGGAATACTATAATTGTGCGAACTGAAAGAGGTAAAGAAGTTTTTGAGCTAGCTGTCGAACAAGGTTTCCTCGAAACAAAACCTTTAGAACACGAAAAGGAGGAATTGATTAAAGACATTACAAGAAATAAAACCGATATCGTAAAAATTAAATCGATAACGGAGTATACTCCCGATATTAAAAGCTTCATCGTCAGAAACCCGCGAATTGCGAAAGCTTACAAACCCGGGATGTTTGTTGTATTATGGCTTCCCGATATTGATTTCTTACCAATGTCCATCTCTAGCATAAATGATAATCTTATCGAAATAACAGTTCAAAAAATTGGCGAAGGAACATCAAAATTATTTGAATTAAGAGAAGGAGATTCTATAGGGATTAGAGGTCCTTTTGGAAACTCGTTTAATTACGAAAATGCAAAAAATATCCTAGTAGTTGGGGGAGGAATGGGCGTAGCAGCGTTAACTACATTAATAGAGGCTCTAAGACTAAATAAAAAGAATACTTTTGTAGCGATCGGAGCGAAAGATGAGCCCTCGTTAATATTTGCCGATCGATTAATAGATCTAATTCCAAATACGATGTGTACTACGGAAGACGGGTCTGTAGGTAAGAAATGTGTTGTAACGGATCCTATTGAAGATATAATTGAAAAGGAAAATATAGATCTAATTATTACATGTGGACCAGAAATCATGATGAAACGGGTTCTCGAAATCGCAGATTCTAAAAACATTGAAATTCAGGCTAGTCTGGAAAGAAAAATGAAATGTGGAGTAGGGTTATGTGGTTCTTGTTGTGTAGGAGAAAAGAACGATATTAGCGTATGTAAAGATGGACCTGTCTTTAATTCGACCCAATTAAAGACATTTCCTCAATTTGGAAGTTATTCTAAATAATATTTTTTACTTTTCTTTTGCTCAAATTGTTAATTACTTAAATTTTAAAAAGAAACTATTTTTTAACTAGTATCAATTAAATCTGAATTTACAAACAACAAATGGAAAATTATAATTTAAAAAAAGGATTAATCTGTGGCACCATTGGTGTATTGGGGATCTCTCTTCAGCCGATTATTGCCAATTCTAGACCACCTGCTATTGATCCTTACATATTTGCTGCAGTAACAGCTTTAATTATGGCTACACTCTTTTTTCCGCTATTTGTAATTGAAAGGCACAAATTAAAATCTTCAATAGATGTAAACTCAAATGAAAAGATATATTCCTTGTTAAACGGATGGAAAAAGAAAAACAATTTAAAGTTTCTTGCTATAATAGGAATTACCTTTTCAATTGTCCCTGTGCTATTATTTTTGAGTTTTGACCTTGCAGGGGCAATAAATAGCTCACTAACTTTAAAAAGTGAAGTTATTTTCGCTTTATTATTTGGTTACGTATTTTTAAAAGAAAAAGGTATATCAAAAGTTCAACTTCTATTCTGTGCAACCCTATTCTTCGGGTTATATATTGCAATATCACAAGGATCTTTTAATTTGCTTGGATTTAATATAGGGGTTCTAATCTTACTGGTAGATGTTGCCTTGTTCACTCTCGTCCACACTTTCACTAAATCTAGATTCGACAGAAATGAACTCTCCCCTATTCAAGTAGTTTTTATTCGGAATCTGTTAAGTGGAATAATATTATTTTCTACATATTTCATTTTTTTTCCTCTAGATAGAATAAATATTGTATTCAATCCTAATTATTTCATATATTATCTTCTGATGGGATTAGATTACAGTGTAAGCTTATTTCTTTGGTATAAAACTTTATCTTATATACAAATAGGAAAAGCTGGCTTAATAAATTCATTAACACCAATTATAACAGCTTTATTCTCTTGGATCATTCTGGGCGATGTATTCACAATCTTCCATCTAATAGGCATGATAATTATTATTATTTCAATATACATGATTGTAAGAGAAAAAAAGTTAAAAAAGAATCTTATACTTAATGAGAAAAAGTAAGTTAATCAATATTATGTAAGGGGTAAACACCTAATTTATTAGCAGCTTCAATCATCCATTTTAAACGATCAACTGTTATATTTGGATGAAAGTTAGCTGGAGATATCATAAATCCACCTCCCTTACCCATTGCGTTTATCGCATTCGCCACGGCTTGTTCTACTTCCTGTTTAGTAGCATCAACTAAGATATGCTTTGTATCAATGTTTCCAGATAAGCATAATTTATCTCCAACTTTCTTTTTAACCAAATAAGGATCAACCCAAGGAGGTTCAAGGCATTGAAGGCCATCAAAACCAGATTCAACAATAAAATCTAATTGAGAAGTAATGTCACCATCTGTGTGCAATATATATTTTCCGCCCCAATCATGTATTGCTTCTGAAACTTCTTGGTACCGTGGTAATAGATATTTGTTGAAGTATTTAGGACTCATCATTGGACCTCCTTTATGTGCTATGTCCCCTCCTTCGAGAAAAATCTTAGCACCACAATCGGAATACGCTCTAAAAACGGCCAAAACGAAGTCAGTGCAGAATCGAAAACGTTCTTCAATTAATTTTGGATCGTTTTTTAAAGCGCGAACAAAGTTATTCATTCCCATGCCTTGCCATACAGGAGGAAATACTGATGTTAAAGCATTTTGAGCTATAATACAAATATCATCTTTGATATCTCTACACTTTCTTAGAACTCCTTTATAAAATTTTTTAGCAGTTTTATATTCCTCTTTCATATCTGGTTTAGGATATTTTTCCCAATCATCTCGATTTTTAATGTATCCTCCATAGTAATCTGGATAAGGGTTTCCATCAATATTTCTTACTTTATGTCTCTTTCCAAATATATCCGTCATCTCAGTCTGACTTTCGAGGATGAATGGTATATATTGTACTCCAACTCCATCAAACCCTAGTTCATACCCCGCTCTAACTGTTTTCGAAAAGGTTGATATTTCAATATCGACAAGGATAGGATTGATTTTATCAACCCAATCATCGGGATATTGTTTTTCCATATCGTCAAATACATCAAACGCAGTTCTTTCTGGACGACCTATAACCTTATCAGCAACATTTCCATCGATATTTATCGTATGTGTTGGAATTCTATCGGGTTCTTCGAGATTTAAAGCAGCCCATAT
>Ga0209986_10002093_pt1 | contig 18541 bp, 14 predicted proteins | sample BlataG_FD_183168 | JGI IMG/M metagenome (GOLD analysis project Ga0209986, IMG submission 183168) | Deep subsurface microbial communities from Black Sea to uncover new lineages of life (NeLLi) - Black_00105 metaG (SPAdes) (version 2) | ecosystem: Environmental > Aquatic > Marine > Oceanic >... | reverse complement strand
TACTACCCTTGCCTTTTTCGAATCTGTTACTACAACGCCACAAATAGATTTTTTATCTCCTCCAGTTAATTTATCATTAGCCTACTTATAATTATATATACATTAAGATGTGTGTCAATGGAAAGGAGTTATTGTAGCAGCATACTGGCGAATCTAGAATTGAAATAACAGTTATTACTGAATCGACGATGCACACAATAACCTACGGACGAGCATTCCGTCGTGCTACCTGAAAAATGACCTTAACACAAATGATATAGGTGGCAGGTCAGTTTTCTGTCGGTTCTCTGATCCCCTGATATGCTTCTTGGTATCTTGAATCCGTTATGTGTTCGCCGTTTTGGAAATTTGAGTTTTGAATTTATGTATTGTTTAGTATTTAGGATTTCGGATTTAGTATTTATGCATACCTGCTCGTTTTTCAATAGATGTTGAATAAATAGGTCAATTTGATCAGGAATATATTGTCTGCATCTTCATTAAGCAGAGACTGAATATCATTCTTCAGGTCGTAAACTCCCGGGTTGTCATAATTCAGCCGGTCATGTGTCCAAACCAAATATATCAAAGAACCAGGACGATATTCCCAACGTAAAACAACATTTGCCTTAAAGGATTTAAAATTGAAATTTGGATTAGGACCTTGATAATCGTATGCCTCGAAATCATAGGTTCCGCCTTCGGTGAGTCGCTTGAAATTGGAGTAACTGCCCACTGCGACAAAAGGTTGCACATACATTTGCAATGATAGTTCAGGGGTGAATCCCCAATCAAGTTGAATTGTACCTGATGTTACTTGCTGGACCAGATCTGAAAACACGTAATTTGTATAGTAGGTAGACGCTGCTGACGAATCCGGAATATTAGTCACCCATTGCTGATGCGTAAGCATTTTATTAAGGTCGGCAGAGAGTGTTAACTTAACCGATGGAGAAGGGTTATAAGAAAATTCTAGCCCGTGATCTCTATCATAGCCCCCATCATTAATGAAATCGTAACCTACGCTGCCAGTTAGCCTGAATTTCTCCCTCTGGTCAGTACTGAGTGACAAATATGTTGCTTTGTATCCATGATATGCAATAGCTGGCCCGCCTCGTGTATCATGCAAGTCCAGTCCATCCGGCGTGATCTGCACCCACGAACTAATACTCCAGTAATTAAGAAGACTAATATATGTCGTAGCGTAGTATTGCTCGAACAGCTGTCTTCCGTCGAAATCATAATTTCTTGAGGTCATTAACCAAAGATTGGCATTCCTAAAGCAAATTGTGGGTTCAAACCAGTCATATCCTGCTGCAACATGCATATTGATCAAATTCGTGACCCACGTAAATCCTAAATCGTTTGTCTCAAAACCAGGTGAAATAATCCCTATGGCCGAATGGAAGCCTAAATTCCCTTTTGTTTTCTTCACAGCGAACCTCGTCATATATCCCGACAACGAGGTACGGGTTGAATCCAATGAAACATAGTCAAAATCAGGACTTTGATAATAATGCGCTGGTTCTTGCTGCAAGCTCAGAATTCTTTCTTCGTTCCCGTTCACGTGGGAATATGCCACTTTTCCCATTAATCCCCAATCTCTTTCCTTATTAAAAAACGACCATCCATCTAGGCCGAAAACCAATGCATTCCGGTTATTAATCTGGCTCAGGTTTTGGGTCCTCAAATCTCTTGCGACTCCGGTCGCCATAAACCCTAGCCCCTGATTGCCTTCGTTAAACTCTTTACTGTTTCTCAGAATACCGTAGTAGGTACGAGGTTCTATTTCCTCCTCAAATACTGTCCCTGACGAATCGATTCTCGCATATTCTCGGTCCGTAATAGCACTAATATGACCGAGCGCCCAATTCCCTACCTGGCCGCTCATTTTCGCAGCACCCAGAATAGTTGTCTGCTTTGGTCTATCAACAAATCCTTCATGAGTGACATATCCTTTTGGCTCCCTTCCAATCCTCCTGCTATAGAAGACGTACGGCTCAGCCCAGTTACATCCCCAAACTCCTCCAGTTGGATTGTCGCCAAAACGGAAAATATCCGAACCCTCGATAAAGAACGTCCTCTTCTCATCGTAATATGTTTCAAAAGCAGATAGATTGATCTCAGCCGGGTCTACTTCTGCCTGACCAAAATCGGGATTCACGGTCAAATCCAGAGTCAGATTCCCAGTCAATCCATATTTCAAATCAACGCCAGCATTACCAATATATTTTTTCTCATCATAGAATGGGCTATCCTGACCTTCAGATAGATAACTGGCTTTCCCCATTAGATATGGTAAAATGTGAAATCTTGCTGGAGGTACGATTCCCGTTATTCCTTTGAGAACACCAAATTTAGAGACAAAACCGGTTTCCGTTGCTGGCACCATGGCAAAATAGTCTTCTTCAGCCTTGCAAAGAATATAGCGTTCGAAATTCACGCCCATCACGTTCTCGTCTTTCTTACTAAACCGGAGTTGGGTGAAGGGAATAAACATTTCAACGGTCCAATAATCTCTTTGCTTCTTTGCAGCAGCCTCCCAGACGCCATCCCAGCTTTCATCCCAATAAATGTCCTGGTACAGCTTCCTATCAATGATCGAACCATCGGGATTTATCGCAAAACCAAACCCATTATGCCCGTTCTTGTTGGGATCGATCCAGAACCAGAACCAATCAGATTGAACCATCTCATCTCTTCTGGCAATTCCTCCCGTGCAAGAACTGGAATCTGAATAATAGCATCTCGCTGCAACAAAAATACCCTGTTCACTATATGCGATCCAAACACTTGTTTTCTCTGTTGGCTCCGCACCTTCAATCGGCTCCTTCTGGACAAGTGCGGAATACCCTTCTCCCTGCCACACTGATTCGTTCAAAAAACCATCTATGGTTATGTCTTCATTTATCCGAATGGCATTGATAACCGGGATTGAATTTTCCTTTGCCGAAACAAAGGCTGTTGAGCATAATGCAACGACTATCATGCAGGACATATGATTTTTCAACTTCAAAATTTACCTCCTTTTGTCAATATAACAAAAAATAACAAAAATTGTAAACACAATTTAGATACAGTAAAGTACCCATACCTCTCACCACACACCATGTACGGCACTAATTCTGTTTTACTCAGAACGCTTTTTGTATTAAGTAATACGCACGAATTCATGATAAGTTGCACATCTTGGCTGGTTTTTTTAATTAGAATTTGCTGCCGAAGGTCTCGTCGAAGATATCGCTATAGTCTCGAGTCTAACGAAGTTAGAGAGAGGAGTGTAATGAGATATCGTAGATCTCGTCGTAGATATCGCTATAGTCTCGAGTCTAACGAAGTTAGAGAGAGGAAGTATTGAGAGGAGTATGTCGAGAGGCAATTTTATAATATGTAACTCCATGTGTCTGTATTATCACTGTAATCTTCTTGTCTATCACTGCCTGCCCCGTCAATTGTCAAATGTACGGGGTAATCGGATTCCAACAGGAATAATTTTTTCATAAGTGACCCCAATGCCACCTATTATATGATTTTTCTAGTTGAAATCAAATAGAATTTTATCACTGTAATCTTCTATTTCATCATTGTAATCGAACATCGAAGATGTTAGTTTCTAATTTCGAGAGTGCTATAATATAGTCATGATAAAAGATCTTGAAAAAATGCCTCCTTTCGTGTATCTTTATTTAACCAAAGCGAAAGGAGGCATAAAATGAACAAAATAACTATAAGCAAAAAAGGGCAGTATGTCAATAGTGATGTTTTAGTGGTTGGTGTTGATATTGGTAAAGGATTTCACATGGCAGTAGCCCGGCGCCGCGATGGTAGTTTTACCAAGGCGTTAAAGTTTTTCAGTGATGCTGTGGGGTTTAATAACCTCAAGGTATGGTTAGACCAGTGGTATGTGCAGGATAGCTTTTCTCGGGTTTTAATTGGTTTGGAGTCTACTGGTCATTACTGGATGACCTTAGCGTTTTAGTTACAGAACCAGGGGATTGAGGTTGTGCAGGTGAATCCCTTACATACTCATAAGGCAAAAGATTTGTATGATAACACGCCGGGCAAGACCGATAAGAAGGATGCGCGGATTATTGCTGATTTAGTGAGTCAAGGGAAGTTTTTGAATTGTATCATACCACGGGGCCGCTATGCGGATTTACGGTATTTAGTGTTATTACGTAATCGTTTGATTACTGAGCGGACCAGACAGTTAAATAATATTCATCGGATACTTGATGTTTTGTTTCCCGAGTTTACCAAGGTTTTTAAGAATTTAAAGACCCAGAGTAGTTTATATTTACTACGGTATTACTACACGCCAGCGTTATTGTTGTCATGTTCTCATAAAAGATTAGCAAAGCGTTTAGGTAAGATCAGTCATGGTAAAATACAATTGGATAAATTAACGCAGTTATACGAGTTAGCGCGATCATCAGTGGGTATTACTGAGGGTATTAATGGATTACGGATAATGCTTTTCAGAGGTTTATTACGTTATGGGCAATTAGCACAGGAGCTTAGTGCGCTTGAGGATCGGCTTGAGGAATTAGTGTGTGGTTTACCTGAGACAGTGTATTTGCGTAGTGTCAAGGGTATTGGATTGGTTACGGTAGCGGTGATTTTAGGTGAGACGGGTGGTTTACAGCATTATTCATCGGCTGAGGAAGTTATTAAGTTAGCGGGTTTGAATTTATATGAATTGAGTTCGGGTAAACATCGTGGTAAGCGTCGGATCACACGTCGTGGTCGGAGTTTGTTGCGTGCGGGATTATATCGTGCGGCGGTAGGTATGGTGCGGCGTGGTGGTTCGTTACATGATTTTTACCAGCGTTTGCGAGATCGTGGGAAGTATGGTGCGGTCGCACTGGTTGCGGTTGCCTGTAAGTTAATGCGGTTATTATTTGCATTGGTACGTGATCAACGGTATTATGTAGCGGATTATACATATGAGTAATGTTATATCGAGAGTAGCATAGATGTTAGTGCTGTCAGTGGGGGAGTCACGAGGGTCAGCCATTGGGTGTTCATACCAAGAACAGCCCCGTTTTCGAGAGCCAGTGATCCCCCACGTGTTCGATGATCCGGATGAAGCACCGTATGGGTTTGTAAGCCCTGGAATAACCAGTGTGTGGTATCGAACAGTCGCAGGTGGGGATAACCCACTGACAGTTAGAATAAAAATGTTGGCGGAAAGAAAATAAAAAAGGAGAAAAGAATGTGATCTTAAAAACAATAAAAATTAATAAATTAACCCTTGACTATATTAAACCAGGTTTGACCCCAATTTAATGCTGATTTTTCGCTTATTTTAGACATGGCTCCTTGGTTGACCAATGGATTGCCGGCGCCGTTACAATTAATTTGTAATGGTGCTCGTCCATGGTGCTAGGTCCTGTTTGTATTATTGCCAGAACGTCAAGCTGAAAGTCTCGAATTAATTGAGAGGTACCATCCCTCTTATCATCCACTATTTAGATACTGGTAATTTTGCCTCATGGATAGTAGTGAGTGTCTTTCTTTCAAGTAATCTTCTATGTTTTCCGTAGACTTTTTTCCAGCGGCCTGAGTGGAAACAAAGGGCGGTGCCTGCACCAGTAGCAATGTCTGACAGGTTTATACCAAGCCAGATACCTGTAGCGCCCATACCTACCACGAGCGATAGGAAATATGCAAACGGCACACGGAAAAGAAGCTGCCCTGCAAACTGCACAATGGTTGGCGTCCGTGTATCGCCGGCACCGTTCATCGCCTGGCTCAAAATCAGTGATATTGCTAGAAAAGGGATGGTGAGTCCGACATATCTTAAGAAGCTTGCACCCAGGCCAATTACCGCTGTATTGTCAGTGAAGAATGCGATGAGTTGAGGTGCAAAGATGATAAACAAAGCAGCAAGGGGAGTAGCGATGCATTCATAAAAGAGCACGGCCTGCCATGCTGATTTTGCTGCCCGCTCTGGTTGTTGCGCACCCAAGTTTTGTCCGGCCAACACGGCTGCTGAATTGGCAAAACCAAATCCAGGAACCATAATAAACATTCTCAGACGGGAGCCAATACCGTAAGCGGCAATCGTGACCGCACCGAAAGAAGCGACGAGTCTCATTAACAGGAGAAACGAAATTTCTCGTATGAAAACCTGCATAGAGGCAAATAAACCAATATTTACAATGTGCTTAATGACCGTCGGTTCAGGCTTGAGGTATTTTAATTTGAAGTGTAAAGTCGAAAAGCCAAAGATTGTATGCCGGAGCAAAAAGAGAAAACCGACTCCTCTGCTAAAGACCGTAGCGATCGCCGAGCCGGCAACACCCATTTGCGGAAAGGGTCCATAGCCCATGATGAGTACAGGGTCCAAAACTATGTTTATAATGTTTGCGATTATAAGCGCCTTAAGTGGCGTCTTTGCATCACCAGAACCACGCAATGCCTGATTTATCCCCACAAAGAAAAAAATCGTAATCGACCAGCCAAATGTGATTCTCAAATATTCAGCAGCAAATATGAGAATGTCACCAGTGGCGCCGAAGAGGTATAGAAGCGGCTCTACGAATGCTAATGCGATTACCAGCATGATGGCTGAACCTATGAGCCCCAGAAGCAGTGTTTGACCCATGACCCGGTCAGCATGCTCAGGTTTTTTGTCGCCTGTAAAGTGGGCAACGAGAGCCGTGGTTCCAACCCCAATGCCCATGACGAACATCATAAGAATTGCCACGATCGTGCCCGATATGGACAGGGCAGCCACTTGCAAATAACCAAGCCTGCCGACAAAGTATAGGTCTACCATTGAAAAGAGATTCTGTAGTGCTCCACCAATCATCATTGGCGCAGCAAGTTTCCAGATAGACGAGGCGATACTACCCTCGGTTAGCCCTTTTTCAACCCTTCTTTGTCTATCCATATCTTTGTGCCCCAGAAATAAGCTGCGCGAGTGAAACACCAACCAGTATCCCGATAATTTCTTTAATTAAGAGGGAAATAGATTCAATAAGGACTATGAAAGTATGTTTTGATAGAAGACAGTGAGCCAGACTACTATATGATCGTACCATCTTTTAATTATACTTTTCCTGCCCTCTCTGTCAACAAGTTTTAGTTTCAAGGTTTGATCTCTTATACTTTGAACCGCTCGTGTTATATTACAATTGTTGGTTTGCTGTGTACGATGATTTGGAGCCATTCATGCAATTATGTAAGCACCTTTAGGAATGCGTTGGGGAATAAATCTGCCCAAAAGTGGAGGAAGAATAAAGAGATACATCATGAGTGAATTGTTTGGTAAAAAAGAAAAATGAAGGCGTACAACCTTATAGACTGAAGATTAAGAAATGGACGGTTTGTGCTAAATCGTCTGAAACATAACGCTTCAAGTAGATCTTTTCCGACTAAACCTTATCTGCTTAATTTTCGTCTAATTAATATAAACCAAAGTTATGTTACAATAAAGGAGGAGGTATCTCAGTGATCCTAAAACACGGTTTTATATTTTTTATATGTTTGTTTATTCTGAATAATTATTCTTTTGGCGAAGAACCATTGACCATGGATGATTGTATTTCCCTTGCGAGAAAGAATAATCTCAAACTTATTCAGGCAAGAATAGCAATAGAACAGGCTCGCGCGGGTGTGATGGATGCACATTCCTCGTATTATCCGAGCGCAGATCTTTCCAGTGGATACAGATATGGTGACGAGGCAAATTATTCGACAAGCATCGGTATTAAATATTCAATTTATAAAGGGGGATATGTTCGCGCCGGTACAAAGCTTGCAAAAACCAGAGTTAAAATCGTAGAAGAGAATTATCGTTTAGAAGAGAATGAAGTAGTTCTTGCAGTAAAAGAGGCTTTTTTTAAAATTTTGCAGAAGGAGGAACAGATTACACGTGTAAGGAACGTCCTTGAAAGAAGAAGAGAAGACCATGTACTCATCAAATTGAGATACGATACGGGGAGAGAGAGTTCACCTGCTGTGAAAGAAGCAGAAGTAAATATAGTGCAGGCAGAATATGATAAGATGTTGGCAGAAAATGAACTTTCACTTGCTAAAATGGAACTAAATCTTCTTCTTAACAGACCAAGACGGGAAGAAATATTGATAATGTATGATGATGAGGATATAGAATTCCCATCGCTTGAGAAGATAATTGAAGAAGCAAAAATTGAAAGACCCGAAATACGCGCCGAGAGAGCCAACAGGGGGGTGCTGGAGGCTCGGGTTACGCAAGCTAAGAGTACATATTTCCCAACGCTCTCGTTGTCTTCTTCATATGGTTGGCAGGGCAACGAATTCTTAGACCAACACAGCGATTGGAGTGCCGGGATAAACCTTTCATTGCCTATTTTTAATGGTTTTTCGAGAAAAGCACAGGTCAAAGAGGCAACTCTGTCATTAAAAGATCAACAAGTAAAAATTCAGGAATTGGAACAGAAAATAGAAGAAGAGATTGAACATGCTTATTCCAACCTAAAACTCACAGAAAAAAACCGTGAAGTAAGTACCAAAACATTAGAGGCAGCTCGTGAAATGTACGATTTAACGAAACTCCAATATGAACAAGGTTTGACATCATACTTTTTCCTTCAGCAAAAAGAGAGCGCGCTCACTCGTGTTGAGTATAATTATATTAATGCTCTTTTTAACCATAGTATAGCCCGCGCCGGGTTAGAAAAGGCACTGGGGAGGAATAGATGAGAAAATTATGGATAGTAATTATAATGATATTAGTCATTTTTGCCGGATTTTTCTATTTGCAAAAAAGAAAAACTGATAATGCAAACCAACCAAGATTTGAAACAGTTAAAGTTGAAAGAGGAGATATTGAGGTTAAGGTACTTTCAACCGGAACTATTCAGCCGTATACAAGAGTGGAGGTTCGCTCATCGGTTAGAGGAAGAATAGATAGGGTAGAAGTTAACGAGAGAGATATAGTCAAAAAAGGTGACATTCTCGCATGGATCTCCAGCGAAGACAGGATTGCGCTGTTGGATGCAGCACGTTCAGCTTTGGAATCTGCACATAAGGAAAACAACGAAGAGGCAATAAAAGAAGCAAAGATGACGTATGAAATTGCAGATAAAGCCTATAAACCTGTTCTCCTTTCTACTTCTATATCTGGCGAAGTAATAAAACGTTCTTGTGAGCCAGGGCAGAATATCTCTTTAGAAAATATTCTCTTTGTGCTTTCTGACAGACTCGTAGCAAGTGTTGAGGTGGATGAGGCGGATATTGGTAAGATAAAGTTGAGGCAAAAAGCATGGATTGTGCTCGATGCGTTTCCTGATGAGCGGGTAGATGCAAAGGTAACCAAGATCTCCCGCGAGGGCAGGATAGTTTCAGATGTAGTTATATATGATGTGATGGTGGATGCCCTCAAGGTGCCACACTACTGGTCCTCGGGAATGACCGCCAATGTAGAGTTTATTGCAGAAAGCAAAAATGACATTCTCATCATTCCGAAAAGTGCAGTACAGGAAAAAGGGAGTAAAAAATTCGTCATTATTTTCGAAGATAAACCTATAATGCGTGAGATTGAGACGGGCATTACTGACAGAAAAATGATCGAGGTGACCGAAGGATTGAACCAAAACGAGCTGATAATTCTGGGAGAGATCAATGACAACTCATGGCAAAGGAATGTTATTGATCGCTCAATACATATGATAAGGAGAACGCAGTGATAGAACTGAAAAATATCAACAAAACCTACAGGATGGGTAAGATTGAAGTGCCGGCATTGAAAAATATCTCATTTAAAATTGAATCTGGTGAATCTGTTGCTATCATGGGACCTTCAGGTTCAGGTAAGTCTACCCTTCTGAATATCTTGGGTTGCCTTGATGTTCCTACGAGTGGTCAGTATCTATTAGATAGCATAAATACCGAGGAATTTTCCTATTCGGACCTCGCCCAGACACGGAATGAAAAGATAGGTTTTGTCTTTCAAACTTTCAACCTCCTGCCACGCTTGACCGCCTTATCAAATGTCGAACTACCACTTATATATGCAGGAACCCAGAACAAACGAAAAGAGAAAGCCGTGAATGCACTTCAGGTTGTACATCTTGAAGACAGGAGATCTCATCGGCCAAGAGAATTATCTGGTGGAGAACGACAAAGAGTTGCCATGGCAAGGGCACTTATAAATGAGCCTGTAATAATTCTTGCTGATGAGCCAACAGGCAACCTCGATTCCAAATCGGGCAAAGAGATAATGTCAATCCTTTCTGAACTTAACGAAAAAGGCATTACTGTAATTATTGTAACACATGACGAGTACATAGCTTCTCACGCAAAAAGAATCATAAGGCTAAAAGATGGAGAAATTATTGAGGACAAGAAAATCTCTGAAAGTATTAAAATCAGTCAACGACCTGCAGCAATGCGGCAGAAGAAGAAAAGGAGGGTATTTTCGCTCAGTGAGTTGAAAGAAAACCTATCAATGGCAATATCTTCAATAAATTCAAATAAACTCCGCAGTTTTCTGACCATGCTTGGGATGATTGTAGGTGTGGCAGCAGTGATTGCAATGATCGCCATTGGTCAGGGCGCTGGTGCTCAAATTACCGATAGAATCAGCCAGATGGGGGCGAATCTGTTGATGGTGCAGCCGGGTGCGTCTCATAGTGGTTCCGTACGGATGGGAAGGGGAAGTATTACCTCTCTCACATATGAGGATGCCCAGGCAATTGCCGAAGAATGCCCCTCTGTTACCAAGGTTGATGCCTCGTATTCCAAAAATACCCAGGTAGTTTATGGAAATATGAATACAAATACTGTGATAAATGGAGTAACACCTAATTTCCCTGAGGTAAAGAACTTCCCAGTTGAGAAAGGTTCATTCTTCACAGAAGATGATAATAAGCTGATGCGTCGGGTGGCAGTTATGGGAAAGACAGTAATTAATGACCTTTTTGGAGAAGAAGATCCCATAGGAGAGTATATAAAGATTAAACGCATCAATTTTCAGATTATCGGTGTAATGAGCGAAAAAGGGAGCAGTGGGTGGCGGGATGAGGACGATGTTGTTTTTATTCCGTTACGAACCGCACAAAAACGGCTCTTTGGAGTGGATCATGTATCAATTATTAATGTTATGGCAAAGACTGAGGATGTTATAGATAAAGCAAGTGCCGAAATTACATCTCTGTTTCTTGAAAGGCATAGGATTAGAAAGGATGAAGAAAGTGACTTCAGTATTAGATCACAAGCAGAAATTCTATCCACTATGCAGGAAACCAGTAGGACATTTACCATGCTACTTGCTGGCATTGCCGTAGTGAGTCTTATCGTTGGTGGAATAGGGATTATGAACATTATGTTGGTGTCTGTTACAGAGAGGACACGAGAAATAGGCATTCGCAAAGCTATTGGTGCACAGAGGCGTGATATCCTTGGCCAATTTCTTATTGAGGCAATTATCGTATCTTTGGGTGGCGGGGCAATTGGTATTATTTTAGGCATATTGATTAGTAAATTTATGAGCCAGTTTGCAGGCTGGCAAACAGTCATCACGCCTGGTTCTGTATTATTATCCTTCTCTTTTGCGTGTGCAGTCGGATTATTCTTTGGATTCTACCCAGCACGTAAAGCAGCACTTATGAATCCAATTGAAGCATTGAGATATGAATAGGCAACCCCACATACCATTTTTGCTTCTTCATAATCCACACCATAATCTTCTGGTGATGTTCTATAATAGGTGATAAATACTTTTGCTCCCTCTGCTGCTAATGCCTTTATCGTAGCAGCACCAATGCCGTGATTTACCCTGTAAATGTTTAGCTTTTCGTAAGGCTATTGCTTTTTGAGCTGAAAAGGAAAAGGTGGCAGATTTCCTAACTTAAGTCAAGTTGTTTATAACTGTTAGATAATCACTGTTTGATATTTTTAACGTTCTATTCTGCATAGTCCAGTCTCAGTAATCCCTGGTCGCTTCTATAACCATTTTATAATTTTTCTGAGAGAGACCTTGCCCCTGAAAATTATTTAACGGGGGTTGACACATAGTCTCCTTTGATTATTATTATCCAGGGAGTGGTGAATACTTTTCATGAATAAAAGTTTCGTACGATGGATTCCAGAAACCAATGACCGCTTTGTATCCTGTGCTTGTTAACCATGCACTGCTTGCAGTAAACTGTGAAAAAGTACCATTTGCGATGTAATTTGTGGAAACCATATTAGTGCCTCCGTTTGATAAAACATCAGATTTAAGTTGATATGCAAAAGTGATAGAAACAGCAAGAATCAGACTTATCAGAGCACCAGGAAATTCTTTATACTTTTTCATATTTCCTCCTTTTTTAGTTAACAATAAAAGGTACAGCTCTTTAGTCAGGATACCCTGCTAAGATAACCATGTATTTACGAATTTTTCCTCCTGATTCCGGGAGTTGAAAAATTCGTGCCCAGCTCTTTTAGCAAAAGGGCTGTGGCAGTGTCCCGCCGTAGGTCTCGAATTTGCGTTGAGCAAATGAGAGGAATCCGCCTTGGCGGAGAGGGGCTACAACTATCTTCCCAAATCATAAAATTGAGCGTCCCGTCTTTTTCACAGAAAAGGTGGGGCCTCTATATCCCTACAAACTATAAGCAAATAAGTTATTTGTCAAGCACTCTACGCCCTATTTATCGTGCTTGTCATAGATATCGAATGTAGTGAGATGCCATGTGTAATCTTTCTTTTTTATTACACTGTGGTGGAACGGGACCTGCCCTGCCTGTCCCGTAGCGTCAGCGTACGGGGTGAAATGTGCAAACTATTCCATGGGGAGCATATTCCACTGGAGCGCCCTGCGCTCAACGCCCTACGCTTTTTCTCCCTTTCTCCTTGTCTCCGTTTCTCCTTGTCTTAACAAAGTGATGCCAGTTACTTCTTTTGTAGCATTTGTCCAATGCCTGCCCTGTGAAGCTTGATTACTTCACCGGGGTCAAGGGCTGAGTTTTTAACCATTGTGGCACAAATGAGACACAATGGCCACAAGTCAAAACCTCATCGTCGGTGAATCGCTGTAAATATTATGTTGATATGGGTATTTATGGAACCCAGCGGATTATAAGTCCGTATGTTTATGTTTGTTGACAAATTAACATAAACAGGTTATAATGTTTTAGATTTGGGACCAAAAGTAGACGAATTAAAAAAGGAGGTAAAAAATGGAGCGACAAGGGAAAAAGATATCCCTTTTAGGGCTGACGATGTTCCTGAGCTCTTTTGTTTGGCTGGTGTCAGCAGCAGCCTCTCTTCAGGAAGAGGCATTATTCCTGCGTGATACTGAAAATGGACCGATAGTTGTTCAACAACAGGGATTGCCCTATACCGGTGGTGTAGGGATGTTGGAAGACCCTGTGGTGGTTTGGTCACACTACTTAGTGGATGCTATTTACAACACCACTTCCAACACTGTTAATGGCTATGTGTTTGCCGGAACCTACTTAAACCCACCGATGGAGGCCGAACTGTTTGCATTAGGAGGAGGAGGTATTCCAGAATGGGGATATGGCGGTACCGAATTTTACACCGACGCAGGTGACATGGCTTTTACTCTGGCGGCTGTTGATGAGGATGCCTCCGGGGTGAACGTAATCAAATGGACTGGTCCGGGAAACGGTACTCCAGACTGGACTACCAGTTTTGCAGGGTATGGTGTAACTTCATACGGGCCAATTGCGGTCTCTGATGACGGCTCAACCATAGCGGTCATAGCCGCTCCATCTGGAGCCGACGCTCATCTACTATTGTTCGATGCAGGTTCATCAATCCCCTTGGCCAATTATGTGGCCTCCGCTCTGGGATTTCCCCGGTATGTGAAGATTAATGCAGATGGTAGGTATACGGCCTTCATAGCCTTAGCTACTATTGTAGTTTTTGACCGCAATCTTCTGAATGTGCGCGACCAGATATCAATGGGATTCACTAATAGCGCCCTGGACATTTCTGGAGATGGTAACTTAATAGCCTATGGCTGGCCCGCTCTCATACTCACGGAATGGAACGGATCGTCTTATCAGCAGTTATGGTCTTGGAGCGCAGGAGGGTATTACTTAAGCAGAACAGCAATATCTACCGACGGTACAACAATCGTCTCCTGTTGGTATACGACCGCGCATAATACCATTAAGGTGGTGGTTCACAACGTTGGTTCATCTACGCCTCTGTGGACCTACGATTATCCTCTCTCGAGTGGAACCTACCAGGAGGCCGCCTATGATGTCGACATCACTGATGACGGAAATTACTTTGTAGTAGGCAGTTGGGGCGATGCCGCGAATCTGAACCCAGAGGTGCATATCTTCCAACGAGATAGTACTCCGCATGTATACTATACTGTGGATATGCCGGGTTCGATGTTTTCCGTAGACATATCCAGTGATGGCAGTTACGCTACTGCGTGCGGTAAACATATTCATGCCAACGTTTCGGGGCGCGGTGGGGATATCGTAATGATTAACACTGACATCACCGCGATCTCGAGCAATGATTTCGCTAACCTTCCCTGTGAGTTCGCGCTGATCGGTAATCACCCCAACCCGTTCAATGTCAGAACAACAATCAGTTATCAAATACCAGTTACCAGTAGCGTAAAATTGGAAGTTCATAATATTCTTGGTGAAAAAGTAACGACAATAGTAGATGGAGAGCAGGAAGCAGGAAAAAGATCAGTCAGTTGGGATGGTAGAGATGATCAGAAAAGACAACTGCCGGGTGGCGTATATTTTGTACAATTGGAGACACCAAATCATAAAAAAACAAAAAAAGTAATACTACTAAAATGATTTAACCTGCATACCTACGGATTATAAGTCCGTCGGTCGCCTAGTTTAACTCGACAAGGTGCTATAGACGACAAGCAGGTCAAAAATGAGAATAACATTTGAGGTAGTGAAGTATGTATAGAGTTTCAAGATTTTACTCCTAAGAGTGTTCTAAATTCAACTTCAAGCTGTTCCCGCAGCTTTGGCAGCAATTCAGTTCTTTTGCGCAATCGTAGCAATATTTGTAGGTTATCAGTGGCAGGTCTTGACATTCGACAAAATGTAAAGTCTCGGCTGGTTTTGTAAATTAGAATTTGCTGCTGAAGGTCTCGAACAAAGTGAGAGGCAATTTTTTCATGGGTGATGCCATTTGTTTCTTTTGTAGCATTGTCAAGTTTCGAGATTTGACCCCATATCTTCTCTGAAATGATCAAGCCATCTATGATGATATAAACGTGCCATTTTCAACCCCCTATCTTTCTAATACTTCCAGCCTCTTATAGCTTTTTTGAGAAGTTCTTCAGTACTTTCCTCATCTTCATTTTTAAAATATTTTTGACTGGCATCAATCAATGAATCCTCTGATTCATGTTCCATACAGTATTTGTAGAACGGTGCGGAGAGTCGCCACTCCTTGACCAAGCCCTCTGCTTCATTTACCACCTTTCCCATTTCAAATATGAGCTCTACACGTTCACCTGAAAGCAAGGGAAGAAATTTCCCGCATTTGACGCATGATATATCGTGCAATAATGTTTTTGATAAGTCTGTCAAATTATCTTCCGGAACATTTACAAAGGTTTTCTTCGTACTGAAAAGCACAATGTCTTCCGAACTGCACTCGGGGCATGTCGGTGTTACGGGGACTTTTAATCCTTTGGGATACTCAATTTTTCTTGTAAGTATCAAATACTCGTGGCCACATTGGTGGCAGCGCCCTATTTCTTTTCTTATGTTGATATCCATAACGGTTCCTCCTTACACTTCTGTAAAAACAACCTTTTCATCTTCCTTCTCTGGAATTAAACCCAGGTATAGTTTTTTAATACCGAATTTGTTTGCATAGTATTTATAAAATTCCTTATTTTCCTCAATCTGTTCTGGTTTTCTGTACAGTCCCATAACCATTGCAGAATTATCAACAAAAACAAAGGGTATTGTAAAGGTTTCAACTTGCTGACATTTATATAAAATCGGATGAGTAGCATTGCTGAATTCAATACCGTTCAATCTCAATTCAACTCCAAGCGCATTTTCGTATGTTGTTAGACCTGTGGTTTCACGATAAAGAAACTCTGTTCCAAAATATTTGTAGACTTCATCTACAGCTTTCTTTAAAAATTTCTCAATTGTCTTTGCTTTTTTCGATCTTGGCTTGCAGACCTTACGCTCTGGTGGTTTTACATCTGGCATGTCTAAAGGTTCTATTAGTATTCCTGACTCACAATCAAAACTCATCACAGCACCGGTCTTAATATCGAGTGAGACCATATATACCTGTGCTTGTCGCATATGAGCTTTTGCAATTGTCTTAACCGCTTTTATCTCCATGACATGCTCATCCTTCTTCTTTGTTGCCCAGAATGGATCAATAATAAAATCAACACGACCACTCCCCACTGTATATCCCTTGTACATGATTTCAAAATTCCGCTGTCTTTCATAAAGTATCCCACGAATACGCAACTCATGGCATAAAGCCTCTTCATAAACAGCTTCTTTATACACGATATCTCCCAAATTTTTCATTACCTCTTCAGCTGCATCAATTACATCCTGCAGCCATTTGTTATACTTTGGCATATTACACCTACCTTTCCTAATAGCCGCTAAAAGACATAACCGTCACGAAGTGACCATAAACGCCTGACCTATCCGCTCCGCAGGAGCCATCTTTCAATAATACTCATACTCCAAAACATCTATTTGATATGGAACTACTCTCACGCCTCTGCAATCACAATAATAGTTGGTATATATAGAGGAAATCACATGTCCATATTTATTATACTCTGATTCACTAACATGTACGAGTCGCTGGTTGTAACTTTTTGATCGAATAAGATTGCCTTTTACATCACGCACATATAGTATATATCCACCACTCGTGCCATCGCCGTTTGCATACTCAAATTTTATTTTCTTCCCTTTTTCATTATAAGTATAAACTACTATATGATCCAATTTATTCGGTTTTTCATAATATGCTTCTTCAATAATATTGTCATTTTCATCGTACTTATATTTATAGAATCCATGACCTGCGAGTGTTGAATCACACTCTGCAATACTTTTTCTCCCTTTCTTGTCATAATGATAATGCCATGTTGATTTATCATCGAACGAATAATGATTGCATATCCATTCGCTCTTTCGTCCTTTTTTGTCGTACTTATAAAAACTCTCCCACAGCAACTCTCCATCTATTTCAAAATACTTGGAGTAGTATAATCGACCATTTCCATCGTATTTATATAGTATTTTTTGGGCAAGACACTTAATCGGTTTATAAATGTGCTCAGCAACTAATTTATCATCTTCATATACATATGTACATTTCCTGATTAATGGCTTCTTAAAATATCTTTTGATCTGCCACACACCCTTACGCGGAGATCTGGTTTTTATATACTTGTAATCAAAGTATTCGAAATCGCCTCTTTCGAGAATTTTTTCTCTACGGTCATATAAACTGTAACTATATTTCTTTAATTTCTTTTGATATTCATCATCCTTTTTTACAAGCTCATAGACTTTACATTTTTTCTTCTTTATTCTTTTCATATCTACACTCCTATATTATAAACCTAATCCACCAAAGGTCAAGCAATCTGATATACTGCCATTTTTTCCACTAGCATCCAGTATCCAGTATCTATCATCTGTCGTTATTGATTTGACTCCAATTTTATACAACGGCTTTGTGAATTGTGAAGATTTGACCCCACTTACCCTCAAAATATAATGTATAAACGAGACTGTCAATATTTGAGTTTGAATATTCGAATAACGCAAATCCTGTTGAATCGGTTGTGTCTCTCAATATGGTATCTGATGGCGAAAATAGAATCAGCTCAAGTGGTAAACCTGAAACTACGTCGCCAGTTTCTCGACTAATAGCAGTAACATGGAATTGAAAAAGACTATCAGGAGCATCGGTTGGAATACCGAGTGTGTCATAATAAGTTAATGTTTCTCCTACCAATTTTACAGTATAGGAACCTTCAGGTAAAGGGCCTAAAGATACAGTGTCTGTCCGCGTGAAAATATCATCAGGAAAAGCACGATCTCTTTGATCGAGCAACCCATATGGTGTGAGAGTTATTGTATTATCATCATAATCTATCGTGACCTTCGCGATTTCCCTAAGTGGACCGCCACCTTCCCAAATATATTTTGCGACAACATTAATATCGGAAGCACTTCTTTAAAGTCACGAGAGCAACCACCGTAAATTATCAGAAAGACAAGAAGTATTGCACATAGGAATCTTATCATCTTATCAACTCTCCTTTTAATATATTATTATAATGTAAAACGAATGCATGTCGAGATGACACAAAATATAAAATTGTAAGCTATATTTTTTAATTAGAAACCGCTCTACGCTTTTTCTCCGTTTCTCCTTGTCTCCGTATCTCCGTTTCTTAGAAAAGGTGATGCTATATACCACACTTCATCTTGTCTTTTATCGAACCACATCGCAAACAATCCATGCAATTATTACAAGGATAATAATAATTATACCCCAGCTCATTATTTCTCTGCGCTTCATTTTCCTTCTCACTTGTACATTATCATAAATTAAGCG
>Ga0209986_10002092_pt1 | contig 18546 bp, 34 predicted proteins | sample BlataG_FD_183168 | JGI IMG/M metagenome (GOLD analysis project Ga0209986, IMG submission 183168) | Deep subsurface microbial communities from Black Sea to uncover new lineages of life (NeLLi) - Black_00105 metaG (SPAdes) (version 2) | ecosystem: Environmental > Aquatic > Marine > Oceanic >... | reverse complement strand
CTCTTCAACGAGGGCCTGCTTGCCATATGCCTGGTGATCAGTGCCCGGAGTCCGCAGAGCCTTAAAGATCGACTCAGGCAGCATCTTGGACATCTTGATATGAGGCAAAGTCACATCAATGTGCTTGATGGCCTTGAGCTTCTCTTGCTTGCTCTTGGCATCCGGGTGACGATACCGGGCAAGGTGACGAGGATTCGTGATAACATCAATCCCCATCGTGTAGCCCAAGACCGACTTGGACTTAAAAATCTGCTTCCCCTTCATGGCGTCCGGGTTCGGTACAAACTCGCGTACCAGACCACTCAGGACGCTGTGGGCAAGCACTGGATAAGTTTCAGCTCCCATCTATCATCCACCTCCCATCTACCCATCCACACAAGACAGGTCGCCTTAGATCTCGTAACTTGAGGACCAGAGAAACTTGTTGACGAGATCACTTGTCAGGACGTCACTATCCTCGCCGTAAATAAAGCTCTCGTCGATCAAGGGCTGTCCACCGATCACGACGATAGCCCAGCTGTCGACAGCCGTCCCACTCTCATCCTTCATGTTGACGGGGTTTACGAGAAAGCCCATCGCCGTATCCGCACCCGTGACAGCCGAATGGGCGTAATCGATCCACTTACCGGCATCGTCACCGGCGGTTACCATGGCCAGCGTAAGCCCAGCTCTGAGCTTATGGGTCTGGCCGGTACTGCCAGCATCCACGGTCGTTGATACGAGCTTGACCTGGATGATAGTTGCGCCCTCTACCCCTGCGATCATAAAAGGCTGAGTAGGGGTATCGGTCTCGCTCGTCAGTCTTGGAGTTAATCCCATGTCCTTTCCCTCCCTTCATCCTCACATCCGCCCAAACATGGGTCGTGTGTGGGTTATTTGTCCTTCTTCGGCACCCTGTCAGACATCTCTTTGAGCTCGGCAACCTGTGCCTTGACCGCCTTGGCCTTGGTAGCATCATGCTCACCGGCAGCAAAGTCCTCACCCTTACCGGCTTCGCCTTCAGGCACAAAGAGGCTCTTCTCATCCTTGCCCTCGGCTAGGTCGAGCACGCCCTCGACAAAGGCGATTGCCCGCTCAAGCACCGTGGCTTTCTTGCCTTCGGCGAACTCAACCTGCTCGGCATTGTCAAGTCCCTTGGCGAGCTCGGTAAAGTCTGTAGCCACAACAGGCGCTACACGCCGGGCCTTCAAGGCTTCAGCAAAGCCGGCAACCCTGGCCTTGGTCTGCTTCACCTGCTCGGCCAAAAGCGCTTCCTTGGCTTCCTTGGCCTCTTTCTCGGCCTCGGTGAGCTTCGTCTCAGTCTCGGCGATCTTCGTCTTGGCCTCTGCCAGTGCGGCATCGACCGCAGCCTTCACCCGAGCATCAAGGTCAGCCTGGGTAAAATCCTTTTCTCCTGCCATATCCTCTCCCTCCTCTCGTGATGGCTCATAGAAAATTGAGCAATCAGTACTGGCCGTCTCCCCGAATACATAGTCCCGCGTGAACCGGATTGAGTCATTGGGGAAGCGGCCCTCCATAATGAGGTCCTTTGCAACCTTGGCGACCTGAGTGAAAGAGGCTACCAGCTTGGACCCCACACGTTTCACATCGTCCACCCAACCAAGGCTTGGTAGCCCCTCTTTTTCGAGTATTCGCTCGAACTCTTTCTCATCATGCACTGCCGCCATAACAAGCGGCACGCGCTCAATCCCTTTCAGCGCGTGAAAATTGGCTACCATTTCATCAAGATCGGCCTCGGTGATCTCCTCTCCATTCCAGGTGCCGACGGCACAGATTTCTTTCTCGAAGGTTTCCTGGCCTAAGTCCCGAGCTGCCGCCAGTCCCTTTACCGCTGGAGCCTGCGCGCCCAAGAACGCAACGTGACGGAGCACCTTACCCCAGTACTTACCGGTCTGCTTAAGCTGACCCTCACGGAAGGCGGCTACATGCTCTTCGCTGAGCTCTACCTTATGCCACTTTCCATCATCACCCTTGGCATAACCAGCCTTTTTGACAGCCGCCCAGGCCGTGGCAATCGCCTTCTTCTCATCCCCGTACTGCGCGAGTGCAGCCGTGGCGGCCTTGGCCCAGATCTCTTTTGCGTGCTCAGGCAAGCCTTCGGGGGCGTCACTAGTTTTCCAAGGCATTATGTGCCTCCTGGTCAGATGCGATATAGACAAGGCCGGATATCTCTCCCGGGTTTGGCCGACGAAGCGTCAACCCCCAGAGGCTTGCTCCGTAGGCAAGACTTATCTTCGGGCCCTCCAAGCACTGTCGGAGCTCGTGATTGATCATACGGATGCTTCGTTCGTCAAGGCGAGCCACATTCGGCTTCACTCCGGTTTGCATCTCGAAGTTGCCTGCGGCCTGTTGGATTGATTCAAGTATGGTCATACTCCTACCCTCACTGGACTCGGCTCAACCTTCCCCCGCTTGCCGAAACCCTCATCCGGAGTCACCGCAACCGTTCGCCCGTCCGTGGTCCGGGCTAGCGCAGGCTTCGCCGAATCGGCCCTGTATTCCCGTGCTGTCACCGGGTCTACATAGCAGCGGCACCTGTAACCGTTAGGTGGAAACCACTCATCCCAGATGGGTGAGTCCTTAGCATACTCGCGCCCGTCCATGGCGGCATGCTCGGGGCGGACACGGCTATCGAGGATCGCATTGTAGCGGTAGGCCACCACATAGTCGGCTACATCCGGATCGTTCCAGAAGTCGCGGCGGCCACGGTTATAGGACCAGTTCATATTGGTCCGGAAAACGGTGTCCCAGTGTGCGTTGACATTGACGCCCTGGGGTGGCATGTAGCGAGCCATAAAACCCGCGTCGGTCGCAAGGGACGCCCGGAACTGCTCAAAGGTCCACCCGTTATTAAGAGCCTGGATTAGATAGAACTGAACATCCTTGACCCCGGCTATACCCTCAGCCCAGGCGAGTGTGAAGGCTTGACCTTGGAGTGATTGGAGCATGTAGACATCGCGCGGCACAGCCTGAAGGCTCTGAAAATAGGCAAGGGCCTCCTCCGGCTTAGGTATTCCAGCACCCAGGCCAATGTCGGCAAAATCCGCGACACCGGTAAAGAGATGCTCCTCAGTAGGCTTCCATCCGAGCTTTACAAGCATGCTCTGACCGTCTGTGATGCCCGAGAGGTTACCGAGATAGAGTGTGCGGAATAGGAGGTCCCGGACCTCACTCATGTCCGGCAGAAAGGTCTGTACGCCCTCAAAAGAGCCATCTTCAAAGGCACACCGGAAGCCGTCAACATATCCCTTCATGGCCTTGCGAATGAGTGGGTTGACCTCAGCTACGGCGGCGCCGGCATACGCATCCTCGCGCTTACCCACGGCTTCAGTGAAGTCAACAATCCAGGCCGGGTGAGCATCACTGGGCTTATCGGTGAGCTCTACCAGCTCATCTTCGTCAGGCTCATCCTCAGGCTTCTTATCGCCGTCCTCACCCGGCTTCTTGCCCTTTGCGAAAGGGTCCAGTCCGGGCGGAACCGGTTTGGGCTTCTTCGGCTTAAAGATAGGCTCATCCTCTTCACGCTCAGGTATCCCCCAGCGGTCCTTGACCCAGCGCAGGGGGATCTCCAACTCATCCTCATCAGCATGCTCAAGCAGGATCTCCAGTATTCGAGCATCCAGCTCCGCGTAGGTCTTAGGTTGCCTCAAGACGATCCGGGGGTAACCCTCGATATGCATGTTGTAGTCAATCACTGGCTTTACGAACTGATCCTGAAGCAGGTCCTCAAGGTCCTCACACAGATCCTGCACGATCTTGCTCTCGAAAATATCTACTATCTGGCTCTTGCCAAGCCCGTAGGAGCCACTACCCCGATCGGTGCCTTCGGTGGCCAGGATAACGCCTAAGACGGCGTGAGAGATCTCGCGGTCACACCACTCAAGGAGCTGCTTATAGATATCACCGCCACGCCGCATAGCCTCCATGAGCTCCACTTCAAACCCCGCAGGCACCTTAATCCCCGTGGCGGTCTGGATAGTGTCAATGATCTTATTGATTGCAGCCTCGTCAGCCGGTGTGGGCTGGGCTGGCATTGTGACCTTGACCGTCGGCATGCCGAATTTCTCGCAGCACACATTGAGGAACTTGACTCCGTTTTTCTTAAACCAGATCGGCCAGGCACAGCTTGACATAAGCCCCCGGCCATAGGGGTTCTCATAGTTCGCATTGTAGGCCCAGACCAGGAAGCGTGCCTGCCAGTCAGGAATCGAGTGCTTATCGCCACCCGATTCGGTCTCTTGCATAAGCCGCTCGATCCGGCCATATCGGTCAGTGACAAACGAATAGCACCAGGGGGGCTTATGCCGGAGCTCGCCAATCCAGGCTGAGCCAGTGAAGTCGCCCTTGTCTATGTAACCCCAGACCCGCTCATGGATCGTATAGCCCTTGGAGACCCCATCCATAATCTCGCGGAGGTCTCTCTTGAACCGACCTGTGATGTTTTCGATGTTGAACCGGGCGAGCTCGGCAGCGCGCTGGTCAATCGGAGCATCCGAGTAGGCTTCAACATCGAGCTCACGGGCGAGAACGGCAGCCTTTAAGATCCGTAAGCAGTTCCGGAAATGGCAATCCTTGATCTCCCATTCCTCAAACTTCCGTAGGCCAAATTGCTGGACCTGTTGATCGGGGTTGGTCGTTGACAGGCCCAGGGCTGTGATAAAGGCATCCGCGACGGCGCCGACCTCACCTGTTGGAGGTTTGGCTGAGCCGGTGACCTTTGGATCGGTATCGGCCTTAGTCTTCTTGCGCCTGGCGAAGTCAAGGAATCTGGGTAAGTGCATCAATAAGCCTCCATCGCCGTAGCCGACTCTCTCCGGCCACGAGTCTCAGCATGGGAGAGATCAACAATCCCTTCCGGGTTCGTTGCCGCCCAGTAGCCGAGTATCCGGCTCCAGGCTTTATCCGCATGGTGCTTCTCGTTCCGTTCGGTGTCATATCGGAAGGCGCCGCTCGGGAGTACCACCCGCTTGATCGAGTGAAGATGTGCGGTCCGTTCTCGGTCCGGATAGAGCCTCATGTTCTGCTTCTCAAGACCCACCCGGAAGTTGACGGCAAGCTGTTCCTTCACCGGATTCGATAGCGTCAGAGGTTCAATCCGCGAGCCGAACCTTGCCGCAAGCCGCTCGGCCAGCATCATGCCTATACCGCTCTCGTCAATGGAGAGCCGGACCATATGAGGGGCTAGTGTGGTCATACACTCCTCAAGGTCTGCTTGTTGGACATCAAACAAGGTCTTGTCATAGGTCTTATACAGCCGCTCATACACCCGCTCGCCGCCTCGGGGCTTCTCAAAGACCGTAAGCTCTGAGGTGTTCCGGCGCCGGCCAACATCAAAGCCCGCGTAGAGCTGCCCCGTCGTATGTGCTCGGAGCTCGGCAAAGGTCTCATATGTGTCAGGCGGAGGTTCCGTTGCAGGCAGTATGAGTTCATAGGGGAAATAGGAAGTCTTCTCGTCGATATAAAGCAGCTCATACTCCTGTTGGAAATCCTCAAGGGGTAGACCGTCGAAGATCTCTTTGAGCCGCTCGGTGCCGAAGCGCTCCACCCGTTCAGCTGTAGGAATCTTGTCTGCGACCTTCCGTGCTGCTTCGACATCCGCACATAGTGCCGGACAGTCCCACCAGAAGATATGAAAGAGCCTGAACCGCTTGTATTTCCCACCTGTGCGGTGTGTGATATCGAAATACTGCCCACCCTGCCCAAGGGGCGTAGACCCGACAAAGAGTTGGCCGCCACGAGAGATGATAGGCAGACTATCAACATAAGCGTCCCTCTGCCGGTCCCCCGCATAATGCGCGAGTTCATCCAAGTCAACATCTGCCGGACCCTCTCCGCGAGGCTCATGAAGGGCAATAAGACGAGAGCCATTAGCAAACTCCAACTCGGTCTTGTTATCCACGGTGAGCCTGACCCGCACTGAAGCAGGCAGGGTCTCCCAGGCCCGCCGGGCATACCTGATCTTGCGTTTGGATTCCTGGAGATTAAGGCTGATAAAGAGTCCCGTGTAGCCCGGTTCAAGATGGGCCTTGGCAAGCCCTCGGAGTGCTCGGCACCACGACCATCCGATCTGCCTGGACTTCTCTCCAGCTCCGAAGACGTCGTCTGCCAAAATAATCTCACGCTGGTAATCGTATAGTTCAGTAGGCTGGCCGGCAGTATCCGTAAGGCCCTCAAGAAAGCCATCGATTGTCGATAACCACTCACAGATATCATCCTTGGTCGCCTGGTGCTTGCTTACGACGTGCATAACGCTCCCGAAGAGTCTTAATCTCCGTGATAGTCTGTTCAATCTGTGCCGGTGCATTTAGGCCCAGTAATGCCCCCCGCTGCCTCATAGCCTTTAATAACCTGTCATACGCCTCCAGGTCACCATCCAAGGCACGCTGCCAGAGTGCCAGGATGAGCCGATCATACCGAACCTCATCAAGCTTTCGCAGCTCCTCCGCTGGCTCCTGCAACGTCTTCTTTAAGCCTGCGACTACTGCTCGATAGGCAGAAGCTGGACTCTTGTATCCCAGCTGCTCGGCAATAGCCGAGTACTTAGCCCCAGCTTCTCTTAGGGTCATTGCCCTCGCCTGTTTATGTGTAACCCGGACCTGCCGAGGAGATGTAGGTTTAGTATTGCCACGCTTTTTTGCATTGCTGTGACTTACCACTCAACCACCCCCTGCTACTAGGCCATAATAGGCTCGGAAACCCTCTATCTCATTGATAACAAAAGACTTGACAAACCTCCCCGCAAAGCCGATACTAGTAGTAAGGGTTGGATTGGGCCAACCCGAGACGGAGGTTGCCTTATGAATGACCAGCGGAACGGTGGGATAAACTGGACAGACATGACCTGGAATCCAATCACAGGATGTCTGCACGGTTGCTCTTATTGCTATGCCCGACGCATTACAGAGCGTTTCGGAAGGTCCTTCCTCCCAGCCTTTCACCCTAAACGGCTTGCGGAACCCAACAAACTCAAAACGCCCCTCCGCATCTTTGTAGGGTCGACCGGCGACATGTTTGGTAACTGGGCAAAAGCTAGTGAAACACGCCAAGTCCTTGACGTAGTCAACAACTGCCCCCAACACACATTTCAATTTTTGACGAAGGCACCCGAGAACCTTACTGTGTGGAACCCCTGGCCTGACAATGCTTGGGTGGGCGCAACAGTTGATGTATTCACGCGCCTTGAGAAGACATTGAATCAGCTTGCGCGCGTCGATGCCCCAGTCCGCTATGTATCCTTCGAGCCGCTCAATACCACAATGGGTATTCCGAATTTCCAGGGCGCCATTGAGTGGATGATCATAGGCGCGCAGACTGGACCCGGCAAGCACCAACCTAAGCCCGGATGGGTTGTAGACCTCATGAAAGCTGCTGATCATAGCGATATCCCAGTTATGTTCAAAGACAATCTCATTTGGACGCCCCGCCGCGAAGAGTTCCCTTGCAAGCCCTCCCAAACCACCATGTCTGATAAAGGACGGACCCTCTTTCCGAGCGGATAGAAGACCAGAGATCACCAACCCACCCAGCACCAGACGCCCTGTTTCCCATCCACTCAGTTACCCGAGCCTCATACTCGTGATAATCTTTAGTTGTGCTCCGGCCTCCCCCTGGCCACAGAATGTGAGAACGCCTTCCGTGATACTTGAGGCTTTTCCCAAAGCCATCGGTAAGGGCAAGGACAAACCCCGCCCTTCGTTTCGCAGAGAGCAAACCGAAAAAACAATCAATCTCCTCCAATGGCGTGCCCTCATCGTCAAAATCAATAAAGGTAAAACCACTGTGCTCTTGGAGATGCTTTTCAAGCCAATCCTTAGCGGTCTCATGCCAATCCGTAGCCATGGACTGCTCCCGGTCATTAGTGACAACATCCCTAAACCGCCGCCGATACCAATCGCTCAGCTGACCGGACCCCGCGAATAATTCTAACGCAAGAGTCCCCCGCGCACGCCAGGCAGCCTCAATGCGGTAAGCGAGCTTCGGAGCATATACATCCGCCAAGTGATAACCCAAAACACTCTCTTTTGCTAGATCAAGCGAGGAGGGTTGTGGTAGGTTATCAAGCAGGGACTGAATCGATTCATCATTAGTTTCCACGGTTTCCAGAAGCGCCGTGATCGCATCTTTATCTGTGCGAGCCATAGCCCCGATAGGGTCGAGTGTCGCGAGGATTAGCCTCTCCTCGTCCTCAGTCCAAGACCCTACAAGCACAGGCACTGTATCCCCGTTATTTGATATCTCTTGTCGGAGGTGTCCATCAATCAGCCGTTCAGTCCTCTCGTTATAGAGAAGAGCGCCTGCCCAACCGACCTCATCAATGACAGATTGAAGCGCCTTGCGTTGTGGTAGAGAGTGCTTGCGCCAGTTATGAGGATTAGCCCTAAGCTCAGACGCCTTGCGATATTCTAGACGAAGCCCACGATCCACCGATCTTTTTCCTATTTTGGCTTTTGGCTTTTTCCTCTTACTCGCCATTACCTACTCCGCTACCGCCAGCATTCGGACTGATCCAGCCGCACTGGCCACCACATGCACCCATCGGACCCGAGCCGGAATAGTCCAGCTCTCATTCGCATAAATAATCAAAGGTCTATCCTCATCAATAAAGTCCAGCGCTCCGCCATAGGCCCAGACAGAGCAAAGGACGGTGGAGGCTATGAGTACGCCACTCGGGGGAAGGTCTAGCGTATCTGAGCTGTCCGGATTATAGAACCGGAAAGCCACGCTTACCGTATCTCGGCCGGTAAAGGTCGAGTCCCAAACGTCTGTGCCCCTACTCCCCCGGAGAAGCCGCACCGTGGCCTGTCGGTCAGTCGGAAACGGCTCATCCGATCGGAGTAGCGCTGGCACGGAGAGAAAACAAACGAGAGTGAGTACGAGAATGATCTTACGCATGAAAGGGATCCTCCGGAGTATCAAAGCAACCATTGTAGGGGCCAAGCCCACATAGCCAACAGAGAAAATACATACCTTCATCCCAAGTAGCCATGTCAGACCCCCTATTCAAGGTCCAGCCGGGCGGCCCGGAGTCGGCCCGCATGACCTGCCAGGACCGCCCCTGGTACATGAGTACTGCATACGAGAAAAGTGTAGTCAGAATAAATGCCTATGTATTCCTTGAAGTTTGCCAAAAAGTCGAGGAATGGCCAAAGCGCTGAAAGGCTTACGGGGCGTGACATAGAGCGTGGCGGGAAAACAAAAACGAGGAATGGCGGCGCGAGGAATAAACGGCGCTCAGCTGTAGATTATCGCTTGTATCCTCTTTTCACTCAATCCGAACTGACTCGCCAGCCGGGCAATGCTGACCATCCTGGGCATGTGTGCAGCTACGTTCTCACGGTGACACCGGCGGATCAGGCGGTCCCGTTCAGCGGTCGAGGCCCAGCCCTTGGGGATGTAGATTCGCTCGCCCCTGTGTCGATCCTTGACGCTGTCGGGCAAGTCCGTGCCAGTCATAGCTAGTTGTCCTCCCGTCCGAGATCAGTCAACACCCATCCACGATCAGTCCTTTCAAACCAACCTCGTTTCTGGCCGACGTAAAGGTGATTGTACGCCTGTTTCATGGTCAGCGGAGTCTTCGTACCTTTCAAGATCGTTACGATATCGCTCAGCATGATAGCAGCATTAAACCTCCGCATTACGTGCCGGATAACCTCAGCCTTGCTAGGAGCCTTCAGGCCATCCGGCGCAGGCGTAGGATATGAATCAGCAAGCAGATCTAGCTTTCTCTTCTTCGCCTTAGGCTTAGCCGGCCTCTTCACGGCCTGAGTGAATACCTGCCGAATGGCCTCAGCCGCAGCTGTGAGCCTTGCAATCTCAGCCTCAATCTCAGTCAATACCTCCTGTGCCGCATCCGTGCATATCGTTTCTGCTTATCCTTTCCAATCTCGTCGAACATGGTGGGGATAGAAAGTTTGCCAATAGACCAGAATATTGTTCCGCACTTAGCACAGCACGACTCATTCAGAACAATATCCTCTCCGTCTCGCCTTGTGCTTAGCCCAACCATCTCATGGTCTCCACCATCCCAGCACATCTCTCTGGTGGGTTTCTGCGCCTCCGTGAACATACTCGGCACAAAGAAATGCTCGTCGTCAACAAACCTACCGGCCAGCACTAGGCCTGTCACGCCACAGCGCTGACACTGAGCCAAGTACATCCCATCACGGGGTCCAGACTGTATTTTTATTATGTGCTCTCCACCATCCCAACACTTATCACTTGTCGGCTTCTGCATCCAGCACCTCCTCCCAGAATTCGCAAGATTTAGGGCAGGTATCCCTCACATAATCTGCCGCACGGTCTTCGTCTACGGCCTTAGCATAGCCCCAGCAGTAGCCTAGCGAAGATGGCTCAAACGGGTAATGACAACGGCTGTCGGGATTCTCGTAAAGCAGAATGCGTTTCTTAGCCACCTCCGGATTCACCATCAACCTCCTGATGAACGCCCAGCTCAACTCCTATCAGCTCGGCGTAGTCATAACCCTCATCACCCATACCGCCAGCTCTCAACCTATCCTCCAGTAATTCGCAAGCAACGTCGAGCGTCGAATAGGCCTGGCTCACGAGTTGAGTAGCCGTATCTTTCCGCTCATGCCGGATTATAAACCGTAACACTTTCTCACCCTCCTATCCTGTCCTGCTATCCAGAATCGCCAACATCCTTCCATGCCTTAAACCACGCCTTGGGTACTGGCTCCGCCACCGAGTCCACCCGCCAATTCCGATCATGCACATGGTCATACCTATGCACCCGGAAAAACCAGAGCTTCCGCCGCATGTTGGCAGGGTCCGGCATAAACGTGAGCTGCAGGACCATGACCTTCTCGGACTCATGCCACGGAACGGTTTCAAGTTTCCGCCGCCGGATTCGTAGTGCCGCATTCCCACCAGCCGTGGCTTGAGCATACACACATGAGCCGTCCGCGTGCTTACCAATAATATCAGCACAGTAGAAATCTACCTTGGCGTACTTGGTCCGGAGTGCCCGGCGCGTAACCACACACCCACAGACCTCCCTCAAGTACCACTCACCGGCACGCTCAGCCTCAGGCCGTTTCGACTTCGCTACTTTACGTGGCATAACCCCTCCTGCTCGGCTCGGTTGCCCTTACTCGTCGTACTCATGGCTTGACTCCTTCGCCGCTTCGTCAAACCCGTGCTTCCAACCGTGGGCCATAGCGGTTGCATAGTGAAATAGAATCTTGTCCACGACCTGCTCGTTCTCGCCGGAGGCGTGTAGAACCTGCCGCATATATTCGGTGTGGTCCGCGATTATCTCTCGTCTCACTACGTCATTTAGTTTCATACCCCTTGCCTCCAGCCGTCACAGTCTGGACAGTGCCAGTGCGGGTTAAGCGGGGTGCTATCCCACACCATCCACCGGCCACATTGTGGACAGCGCTTCGATTCCTCCATCTTCACTTACCCCCTTTGCGTAATGCCGGTTGCGTAGTGGACGCATATTTGACTATCCGGTATTTGTGCTCGGGGTTATTGAGCTGCCACCTATCCCGTATCTTTCTTCCTCCATGTCGTGTGACTGCAAGCCAACATGTAGCAATCCACTTTCCGCGACACCACCACTCCACAACCCACACATGATTCGGCTTACTCATCACCTGCTCCTTTCACCATCCTAGTAAAGTACGCGCCATGGTTACCGCCCAGTCTTTACAGACACCTTCAGCTTCTTCCGGACTTCCTCAAGCTGAATCTTCACAGCGTCTTCCAACCCACCCACTATGCTGTTGTTGGCATCCGCAAGCGCCCCCGTCATGGCCTGCTCGATACTGTAATGCAGGTACTTGTGGATCATATGAGCCACCCGCGTGCCGGTGGCTTGCCAACTACTGCTGAAACTACCGCACTGGGATTTTGTTTTCCCTTCGTAGTCTACTTCTTCGCGCATGTAGGCATTGGCTCGCTCGACGAGGTATTCAACAAAGGTGAGCTTCTTGCCCGTAGACTCACCCCACTTGTTGGTCTCTTCGAGGCACAAATCTTCCAAGTAGTCAGATACATTCGGCAACAGATACTTTTGGGCAAGTGCATCGATCTTCTCGTCAATAATCTCAACAAGCCGCTTGTCCATCTTGCGCCGGAATGAGGACTTCACGGTATATTCACCGCCATCCTCATCAGCACCCATGCCGCTGAATAGGTCGCTTGCCATCTTCTCGATAAGCCGCTCCTGTAGCTGTTCTTTTGTAAAACCCAAATCCTTCAACGTCAGGCCGCCTACCTCACTCTTCTTCGCCATCACTCACTCTCCTTTCCTGGGCTTTCGCCCCTTCCACCATCCTGGTCATCGCTTCCAGAACCTCGTGGCATTCGCCCACCGAACCTTGCGGCGTTCGCCATCTGTTTCCGCATTGGCCCCCACTACTGGCCTCCCGCACGATGGACAATTCCTTTCGTCATCACAAATGGCCGCTACGCAACAGGCCGTGAACATCGTACTATTCGTGCCTCGGGGCACTAGTGGGACAATGTCAGACGGGTATCCGTCGTTGTAGTGCATACGGTTATCATCTTTCATTCAGTACCACCTTTCACCATCCCCGTGAAGTAGGCCCCAGGGTTACTCATACTCAGCCTCAATCAAGTCAGCTAGTCGGCGCAAGTCGTGTGCAACGCGTCGACAAACCCCAGGCGATACAGCCAGCCGTTTGCGGTTGCCATCCTCGTCATAGCCATGCAGACCCGTGATAACGATATGATTGACACGCCGGATGATGCCTAAGCGTATCCGCTCGCCAACTAGATCAGACTTCGTCTTCATCTACCTTGCCCTTGATATAGCTCACGTCTGCCGCCTCGACTTTTTCCTTGAACTTCTCCCGTAAGAATGGCGGCAGTTTGTCAGGGTCCACCTCGCCGTACTTCTCTTCAGCCTCACGCTCTGCCGCCTCCTCTACCTTGCGGATCTTCTCACGGGAGAGCTCAATCTTGACTTCCTGCGTGACGCCCTTCTCCCACTGTTTCGCCCAATTGAGATCTCCGCTCTGCTTGTCATGGGACAGGAACCATCCGATCGTAGCGACCCAGCTGCTTTGACCCGCGCCTGTGCAATAGGGATTTCGTGATACCGCGTCAATGGCCTCACGCCAGTATCGAACAAAGTCCTTGTCCTTGCACCTGGCGCGGAGCTTCTTCTGTCTTGCCCCACTCCAGCTCCGGCACTCGGTTAAGTTGCCTTTAGAGTTCCAGTGAGCCATGAGGTTGCGTGCGGATACCTTGGTATCCGACACAGGAGCTACTGCTTCAGTAGCTCCTAATAAAGACTTCTCCGTCTTCTTCTTACTTCTTACTTCTTCCTTCTTACTTCTGTCTGTTACATTTGAAACATTTTCATCCCTTGGATTCTGCGCTGTCCGAGCACGGGATTCCCTTACACGAACGTAATCGCCCTGGTACTTTTGCCAGTTAACTATCGTGATTTCATTAGCTTGCGAAACACAAATATGTTTTATCTCTACCAACACGCCCTTGTTCCGCACCCACGTTTCTTCGCGCACCTTCAACATTTTTGCAATTTGCCCATCTGTAAAGCCACATCCAGGGGCTACTCGAATCACCCCCCGTTCCTCTGTTTCATCTCCGCTACCCACGTTGTCCCCGGCGAGTGCTAATAGACTAGCGAAGATCGCACGGGTAGCTAAATCTTGATCGCTGATCGGGCCTCTAAGCCATGCTTGTGTCCACAATTTAACCCACTTTCTTCTGCCGTCCTGTTTCGGTGCCTCCACCCCTAACCACTCCCCACATAGAAAACGCCCCAAGTGGCAGCGAGATGGACAAGCACAAGGCTTGGCAGGTGCCACCACAAGGGGCTTATTATCATGTTATATTCCTTGTCCCCATCCATCTCGGTATCACCCTAACACTCTCCCGGTTCGGTGTCAAGCGGTTTCGGTGGGGGCTGCCCTGGGCAGAGATCCGGTAGGGCTTCTCTCAGCGAATGTGACACATCAAGTGACCACGATATGGTCTGCCCGAGCTCAATTAACATCTGCTCCGGGACTGAGCCAACGTCCCCGTATATCGCGGCCAGCATATCGAAAGCACACTGGAAACACCTATGCCCGGCTTCCATCATTTCGGCGGGGCCTGGAGTCAATGGTCTCTCGCGTGGGGGGCACGCATCCGCCTTGGCCCACAGGTATTTCAGGTACGCCTCATTTCGATCTGCACTCATCACTCCACCCCTTTCTTGCCTAGCGGGCACTGACCGTCCCTGAGCACCGTCCAGCAGAGCCGATAGCGTGAACTCATCCCGTTGCCGCCGTACTTGGCCTTAATGCACTGGCGGCCCTTGCGATAGCGGCACGGGGGCAGCTTGTGTTTACGTGGAGGCATCTAGCTCCTCAATCTGTTTCCGTGTCGGCCACCGCTTGACCGGGATAAGGTAACGAAGCTCGGCGGGGCTGATGAACATTCGATCTTCCCATATACCAGCCCTCGGTTGTGCCTCTGCGCTCGGCTCCATAACAGGCGATATCCCATGAGCGTCATTATTCCACCTCACTCGCACCGGCATCAGCGCGTACTGCCAGTCGTCAGTAACCTCATCCTTTTTCATTTTCTGTCTCCTCGGGTTCGTGGTCGGTTGGTGGACTTAGTGTGGACAGGTAGGTGTTGATACGGTCAGCCATCCCCTCCATGTATGCCTCATATTCACCCGTCGGCCTATCATCCCATGCCGCACCGAAGATTAGATGCACCATCCCCTCCAACACTAGCCGCTTGAACTCAGTGTCAGCGCGGGCATCTGTGCGAATTGGCATCTTACCGAGTATGTGGCACCAATCTGCACAGCAATACCATGCATTTTCAGAAGCTCAATGATTTCCGATTCACTCCGTTTCGGTTCCATGTCACGCCTCCACTCGGGTGAGACGGGCTAAGACTTCGCGCAGTTCCTCAACCCACTTGATAGGTATAGGTTTCTTAGCCTCAGCATACCTGTCCATCGTCCCCAATATTTCATCCCCTCTGCTCTCCAGAGCAAACCGCTCTCGCCTCAGGCCTAGTGGTGGCTTATCCCCAACCTTAAGTGGCCTCGCGGGTGCGGGGTCAGGCTGAGCCTCGTTGTCGTAAGCGCGGAAGGCATCGCGCATCGCTTCGGCCTCTTCAGGCGTGAGAAGGTCTTCCTCGACGGCCCGCATCAATGCCTTTGGCGCCCCCTCGAGGTCAAACTTGGGGAGTGCTCGATGTGCCCCGATATCGTGTGCCCGTATTGCACCATCAATCACCGTCTGCACATGCTCATCCTGGTCCTTAACTAGGGCGGTGAGAATCTTACCCAACTCACCCGATGTGAGCCGGTGATTGCTGTCGTATCGCTCAATTCTCCGTTTCGCATCCTCAAGCATCCGGCACCATCCTTTCTTGACCTAGCGCCCTGGCAACTCCCCGTGCTCTCGCCAATACCGCTTCATGGCCCGGTAGAATCGTCTGTAGGCGCTTGCGTGAGCACAGCGGGAGTCGTGGCTTGTGTAGAGTCGCTTGATCTCGTCCGTCCAATGATCGAAGCACCATCGGCGAATCGCCTTGGCCCGGGACCCGTTCATGATGTAGCCCCTATCGGTGATTTCAGCAGAAGCATTGCACACTCCCCCGACTCGCTGATAAGCGTCCGCATGAGGGTCTTCTTCTCTTCTTCCATATTTTCAGCTCCCTTCACTTTTAGGCTCGCCCGTCAGTTGCTTGCCAGAATTGAGTATCAATGTAAGTCCTGCCGAGAGGCTCTGGTCAAATGACCCAAGCCCCGCTGATTCCATATCAAGAGCCACAGAGACAAGCGGGGCGGCTACCGTAAGCTCCAGGCCATGTACGACCAAGGTCGTGATAAGATTTTCTGCCGCAGTCTGCGTAACACCCTGGGCGATACATTCCTTGATAGCCTGGTCTGCCGTCATATCCCCAACTCCCTTTGTGGATCTATCAGCCTCAGTATCTTCTCTGCCGTGCCCGCCTCGAATGCATGGAGCCTCACAGCGGTCGATGCCATGCGATGTTTAAGGCTCTGTGCATACTCGGCCACCTCTTCGGGCGTGGCCGGCCTGTAGAAGCCGTAGGGCTTGCGTGTGCTGGATGCGATAGGCTCATGGTCCTCTTCAATGGCCGCCTTGATCTCTTCGCGGACCTTGCGCTCGTCAATGCCTACAAACCATTCCAGCTCGGCGGCCGTCACCGGATTCGCTCGCCTGCGCTTAGCCACAATGGCCTTTATGCGGTCCCGGTTGGTCACTGTACCCTCATATCTGTAGGCCAATGCAGGTAGAGCCAGAGTCCGTAGTAGGCTATGAGATGGAGCGTGAAGGTCCACAGGGGCAGGCCCCACTCAAAGAGGTAACGCGCGGTTCTCATGTGACCTCCGTGTCTGGTTGGGAACAACCTTGAGCCTATGCCCAGGCAGGTAATATATGAGTGTGTCTAGAATGACTCTGTGGCGCCCGATTGTATCCGGCTCAGGCCAGTCTCGGTTGGGAACCTTGTAAACGCGGTTAGGGTGCCACATAGGATCGTTCGGCGGGCGTGGTCGGATTGGCCCTGACTGCCTGAAAGGCCAGTTATGGATATGCGTTGAGTCAATGCTGTCGATCTGGTTTCGCTCTTGTAGCCGGTCAATCTCAGCGTCCAGATTTAAGAGGTGTTCCCCAAACTGGATTAAACATCGCTCGGTCCCGAGCACACAGACTGCCAGTGTGCCGATCTGCCGAGCAAGATGGTCTATGCGGGCGCGCTCCGTCAGACAGGAGAGAGTATCTATCCTGTGATGTTCGATAGCAATAAGCCCCGACAGAGAGAGTATAAGAATTCCTATAATGACTCGGTCAACCCTGTCCATGTTCACCCTCCTTACTCTCCAGGGAGGCCCCGGAGTATGCTGTAGGCCTTACCGGCCCCGTGCGGGAGTTGGGGCCTCCCTGACATTCCCCTGAGTTCACGCGCTCCCTATCCCTCATCTGATGGTCGCTCCCTTTGAGCCAGAGAAAGCCCGAGGGCCGCCAGCCTTGACTCGATCTCAAGCAATGAGACATGGCCGCAGTTTCTGGCACATTGGAAATCGTATCGACTCTTCATTACCAGCTCGCCGATGGTGCCGATGCCTTGATTCCTCAATATCACATACACATGCGTGGACCAGGCAATAGCGTCTATGCTGGTGCCAAACAGGGCCTTAGGGTCAAGCCTCCCAAGATTGCTGTCTACGAAATAACCAGAGACCTTACGCAATGCCTTAGCCTCTATCTGGCGAATCCCCTGGCGCGTGATCCCTATTGTCTTCCCAACAGCGATATAACCCATTGCATCGCCGCCCGGAAAGCCCGAGCGGAGGGATAAGACCTCACGTTCACGCGGGCTCAATTTGCTACATGCGGCCAGGACCGCTAGAATAGTCCCACCATCAATCGTTTCTAATGAATCGTGGCTCATGAGCTGCTCTCCTCAATCTCTCTCGTACAGTTCCCGCAACGCAGATGTTCGCACATCGGCTGAGCACTATTGACTCTGCTATATTCCCCATCCTCATCCTCCATAATCTCACTCGGCCTTGCCTGGGATCCCCGCTCTATGCTCACTCGGCACTCAGCGCACACAACAACGCCGTCCATCATGGCGGCCTCAGCCTGTATCCGCTCGCAGATAAAACACCTGTGCTCTTCGGCGTAGTAGGATGCACAGGCCGGACACCTGTAGAGACCGTCGGCGCACCTTTCCAGCTCAAGCCCTGCCCCGGTTGACCGCCGATCATCAAACTCGTGTTCGCCACAGTCGACGCATATGCGGGGAGGTCGGATCATGGTTTCCCCTGACTTGGGTTCGGCGGAATCGCACTGATTTCCCGAACGATTTCCACCAGTAGATCGATGGGCCTTTTACCACACCCCACACATGTACCATCGTCGTCCAATGCGGATTCGCCGTCCCGCGCCATGCACGGGGTCATATCTGATTTGGCATAGGGGCAGCTGATGGCGTCAGTGCCGTCGTCATATCGCCCGAAGCCGCAAAGTCCCTTCATGCTTCATCGCTCCAATTCTCGCAGGGGAGGTTGGTTCACTCCATACCTGCCATTGTGATCTGTACGGGGGCCATGGTGATCTTGCAGGTAGCACCCTGCATGCGAGCAAGGGCCTGTAGGTGCTCGGGATCGAAGCCATTGGTTCTGACCTTGACCTCAATCCACTTCACTACGCTACCGTCGTCAAGCCGTTTCATCTTCGGGTGAACATCTGTAACCTCAGCCTCAAGTTCAATTCTCTCTGACACTGAAAGCCCCTTTCTATTTGCGGGTCAAAAGCTCCGCAAGTATTTCTCGCTCATTTTCTGACAGGAAGCAGCGAATGAGCGCAACAATGCCCTCAACGTCGGTCAGGCCCTGCATTTCGGCCTGTCGCTTGGTACCCTCAGTGAGAGCCGCCTCATTCATGCTCCGCGAGAGGTGCTTCGCAAGTGCATCCTCCGGGTTATCCTCAGGATAAATCTCGCGGAGGCACCGTGTTTGATCCTCTGATAGCACCGCCCTGAACTCCTTCA